>Ga0351906_1053_pt1 | contig 34668 bp, 31 predicted proteins | sample BONcelHT113001E5_FD_206866 | JGI IMG/M metagenome (GOLD analysis project Ga0351906, IMG submission 206866) | Enriched cells from coal bed in the Powder River Basin, Montana, United States - BONCAT cells T11 rep1 HSBNCT.T11.300.1.E5 ... | reverse complement strand
CATAAGATTCATGCCTACGCTCATGTTAGGGGATATTATAACCCTTGTGTCTTTCGTGCTTTTTATCTCTGTAAGCGAGCTTTCAGAAAAGCCTGTTGTGCCGATGACAATTGCTTTGTTATTTTCTCTTGCAAGCCTGAAATGCTCCAGGGAAGCTTTTGGTTCTGTAAAATCAATGATGACATCGCATTTGTTGATAATATTGGCAAGGTCTCCTTCAATATAAAGCGCATTGACAGATTTGTCTTCTGAGATGTCTATTTTTTTACCGATAAGAGGATGTGTTTTAGCCTCCAATATTCCTGCCACATAAAGGTCTTTATCGTTTAATGCAAGATTGAGTATGGCGCTTCCCACCTTCCCACACACACCGGTGATGATTATTTTAACCATATTTATGCTCCTTATTATCCTTATTCTTTATTCAGAAGGCCATATTTTTTTAGTAAATCCCTTAAAACGATTTTGTTTGCCTCGGACATGGTGCATAGTGGTAGCCTGAATTCCTCTTCAATAATGCCCATGTAAAAAAGGGCTTCTTTTACGGGAATCGGATTTGTTTCGATAAAAATTCCCTGAAAAAGCGGCATAAGATCGGCATTAATGTCTCTTGATTTTTGTATGTCCCTGTCTTCAAGGAATGTTTTATATAGCGCCTTCATTTTTGCAGGAAGTATATTTGAAAGTACCGATATTATACCAACAGCACCGACGCTCAACATGGGAAGAAAAAGATTGTCATCTCCGGAGAGAATTGTGAACTTCCCTTTTGTCAACCGGTAAATTTCTGTAACCTGGACGAGTGACCCCGATGCTTCTTTTATACCCTCAATGCCCGGGATTTCTGCAAGCCTTTTTACGGTTTCCGGTGTCATGTTAATGCCCGTTCTTCCCGGTATATTATATAAAATCAAGGGAATATCTACTTCTTCTGCGATCTTCCTGTAATGCCTGTACAAACCCTCCTGGGTGGGTTTGTTATAATATGGTGTCGTAAGAAGACACATATCGGCGCCTACTTCTTTTGCCATTTCGGTGAGCTCAATCGCCTCATTTGTGCTGTTTGATCCTGTGCCTGCAATAACAGGCACAGTCTTTTTTGCACATTCGACAGCCAACTCTATTACTCTTTTATGTTCCTCGTAGTCCAGCGTGGATGCTTCTCCTGTGGACCCGCAAGGCACCAGACCGTCCACTCCGCCTTCAATCTGAAGTGCAATGAGCCTTTTAAAGGCATGCTCGTCAAATATATCATTTTTAAATGGCGTCACCAAAGCCGTATATACGCCCTTTAATTCCATGACTCCTCCTTTATTTAAGTTAGAAGGCTTGCGCATGTCCCCGTATATGGGGGCCGCCCTCCGTGTGTATCATATTGTTTATCAGTTTTAACAACCAGAATAGTTTAAACGCTCCTCTCAGCTTTTATAGAGTTGCCTCATCATTTAATATGCCAGTATAAATAATCCTCGCATTGCCTTCGAGGTATACTTCATTATCTATATAGACTTTCAGAGTCTCTCCTCCTTTTGTAGCAATATTAACCGGGCTTTGGATGAGCCCCTTCTTTGTCAGAATCACTCCTGCTGCAACAGCCCCGGTACCGCAGGCATAGGTTTCGCCTTCTACCCCTCTTTCATATGTTCTTATGAGTATATTCCCTCTGTCAATAATTTGTACGAAATCAACGTTCGTTCCCTTTTCACCGAATGCCTTATGATACCTAATAGTCCTTCCCAGCTCTTCCACGGGCACATGGTCAATATCGTCAGATAAAAGGACTGCATGGGGAACACCGGTGTTTACGCTGCATAAAAAAATCTCATTTTTTTCAAGGTTAATCGGGTAGTCGAGTTTTATATCAAAAGGAGTTGTAAGCTGAAGTTTAACGTTTGTTCCATCAACAGTTGCCTTAATTATACCGGCTATTGTTTCGAATGACATTTCATTCCCTGTAATACCTTTAATAAATGCGAATCGTGCGGCACATCTGCCCCCGTTTCCGCACATCTCCGCTTCAGAGCCATCAGCATTAAAAAACTTCCAACGAAAATTTGCTTTTGTTGAGCGCTCAATCAGTATTATGCCGTCTGCGCCGACGGAATGACACCTCCTGCATATTTTTGCAACAAACTCTCCAATATCTTTATATTTTTTATTTACTTTTCTGTCCCTGTTATCGATGAGAATGAAATCGTTGCCGCTTGCGCTCATTTTATAAAATTCAATTTCTGACATCTAAATACCCTCCAGAAATGACGGAATAGATTCTCCCTTAGTTAAATCTTTAAATGTTTCACGTTTCCGTATAATAAAAAATTCATCCCCATTAACAAGAATCTCGGCTGCCCTTCTTCTTGAGTTATAGTTCGAGGACATGGAGAAGCCATAGGCACCTGCTCCCATAACAGCAAGGAGATTGCCCGTCTCAAGTTCGGGCATGCTCCTGTCTTTCGCAAAGAAGTCGCCTGACTCACAAATAGGCCCTACAATATCAACCTTTATATTTTTGCCTGTTTCTTTCCTGACAGCCGGTATAATTCCGTGATAGGCATCGTAGAGCGCGGGTCTCACAAGATCGTTCATTGCCCCGTCCACGATATAAAAGGTTTTACCCGGTGACTTTTTTACATAAAGGAGTTTGGTTACAAAAATACCGCTGTTGCCCACAAGAAGTCTGCCGGGTTCAAGGATCAGGGTGATGCCTGTCCCTTCCAATTCTTTTTTTATTACTCCTGCGTACTCTTCAGGATTAGGAGGAACCTCGTCCTTGTATCTTATGCCGAGACCACCTCCGATATCAAGATATTTGACTGGTATCCCGTTTTTATTCAACTGGTCGGCCATATTTCTCAAGGATTTCACAGCCTCCATGAAGGGTGAAAGCTCAAGGATTTGCGACCCGATATGTGAAGAAATGCCGACGGGATAAAGATAAGGTTCTTTTTTCATATCAATGTATAGCCTTATTGCATCGTCCCATATTATACCGAATTTATTTTTTTTCAGACCTGTCGTAATGTAGGGGTGTGTTTTAGGGTCTATCTGAGGGTTTACTCTGATTGATACGGGTACCTTTCTTTTCATATTTCTTGCAATCTTTGCAACAGTCTGCAGTTCATGTTCTGACTCGATATTGATCATGAGAATTTGAGCTTTTATTGCAGCCCTTATCTCGTCCTTAGTTTTGCCTGCCCCAGAAAAGACAATCTTTCCGGCTGGTATTCCTGCGGAAATGGCCCGATAAAGCTCGCCTTCCGACACGATATCCGTCCCGCCGCCCAGTCTGCCCATAATTTTCAGAATTGCCGTATTGGAGTTTGCCTTGCAGGAGTAACATACAATATGCGGCATACCCTTAAATGCATTATCAAAAATAAGAAAATGGCGTTCCAGGGTTTTGTAGCTGTAAATGTAAGCAGGCGTTCCGACAGCATTAACGATCTTTGATATTGGTACTTCTTCACAATACAACTCGTCTTTCTTGTATTCAAAGTAATTCATTTTACACCTTTCCTCTTATTCTTTAACGATAATGATGACTTCCCTCGATGATTCGCTTTCATTGCCTGCCTCATCGAGACTTGTCACATAATACGAAATATACCTGTTATCGGGGATATTTTTATCAAAGTACATATTTTTATCTAAAGGCTCTTTATTCATCTTTTCTGCCTTTCCGGAGCTTATCCTGAAGATGTTATAACCTGCGAAATCTTCATCAGTATTTTCTTTCCATGTTACAAGCACGCCGCCTTCTTTTTTCTCGACCTTTACTTCAGCAGGTATTGCAGGAGGGGAAATATCTTTTGGTGTGGCTGCGATCTTTACACCTTCTCCTTCCAGTTTTATGCCTTCCTGGACTTGAACTTTTCTTACCTCGTATGCGTACACTTTGTCATTTTCAAGCCCTGTATCTAAAAAATGAGGTGTTGTAAGCGATGTTTTATTCAACGGAAACAACGGGTAGATATTGTCATCATATCTATATATGTTATAAAGAAAACCCTCCTCTTTTTGCCATGAGAGTTCGACTCTTTCATCGTTTTCTTTTACAGATACATCTTTTACAGGTCCAGGTGTTTTCCTCCAATTGATTATAAAGTCATTGGAAGAATCGCCGCGTGTACCTTTTTTTGTATATGGATAAACTTTATAGCCGTATTGGAATCCACTTACAAGATCATCATCATAAAAGTATACCTTCCCGTCCTGAATTAGAAACCCCTTCCGGTTATCTAAGCTTAGCTCTATAAAGGGCTCAAATGTGCCCATGCAACTTCCGCAGGCCTTGAATATTTTAAACCCTGCAAGATCTTTTGTCTCTGATCCATCCTTGTTTTTGGAAGGTACTGAAAAGGAAAGAAACAGCATACCATCTTTTACCTCTCCTTTCAGGTCAAGGATTCCGCCTGGTATGGGTAGTCCTTTTGGCATAGGATCTCCCTTTTTCCCGCAGGAGGATGAAAGAAGCATCACCATAATGCAAATGCAAATGCTAAGAATTACAATATATCTTTTCTCTTTCAATCTCTTTGTCTATCTCCTTAAAAGAGGCTCCCCCCGCAGTTTTTCTGGTGTTCAGAATAGTGTGGGGGTCAATATAGTTAAAAATGTCATTGGCGAAGACTTCTGAAAACCCTTTCATATCAATAAGATTCATATCCTGAAGAAAACCGCCTTTTTCCTCGCAATCTCTTACCATCCTGCCTGCTATTCCATGTGCCTCTCTAAAAGGGGTACCTCTCACAGTGAGGTATTCTGCTATTTCTACAGCAGGCATAAAGCTCGCGTAAACGGCTTTTTCCATACCCTTCTTGTTTGTTTTCATTTTTGTTATACACAACTTTGCTATGGAAAGGGCATCTTTTACAGTATTGACTGCATGGAACATGGGTTCTTTATCTTCCTGAAGGTCTCTGTTATATGTCATGGGAAGCCCTTTCAGCAAAGTAAAGAGGCTGAAAAGATCGCCGATTACCCGGGATGTCTTGCCTCTCAGCAGTTCCAGCGCGTCAGGATTCTTTTTCTGTGGCATTAGACTGCTGCCGGTGCAAAGTTCGTCTGGCAGGGATATAAAGGAAAACTCCTCTGTAGAAAATATTATCATATCTTCGGCAAATCTTGACAGGTGCATCATGATCATTGCTATGGAAAAGACTGAGTCAAGAACAAAATCCCTGTCAGAGACTGTGTCCATACTGTTTTCAGAGATCCTCGAAAACATTAACTGTTTTCCAAGGAATTCTCTGTCAAGGGGTATGGTTGAACCTGCAATGGCTCCGCTCCCGAGCGGCAGAACGTCAACGCGCTTTATTGTTTCTCCTATGCGCTCTCTGTCCCGCTTTAGCATGTAATAGTATGCCATAAGATAGTGCGAAAAGGTGATAACCTGTGCCTTTTGCATATGAGTATAGCCGGGCATTATGGTCTTTTTTTCTTTATCTGCTCTATTTACAAGAGTTTTGAGCAAACGCAGGAGATGATTATCTATAAGTCTGAGCTCTTCTTTAAGGAACATTCTCATATCGAGCGAAACCTGATCGTTCCGGCTTCTGCCGGTATGAATCTTTTTGCCTGCATCCCCGATTTTTTCAATAAGCCGTGCTTCTATGTGCATATGGATGTCTTCCAGTGCATCGGAGAATTCGAAGGTACCCCCTTCAATTTCTGTCTTTATCTCACTAAGTGCTGCCACTATGTCCTCTGCCTCTTTTGCATTGAGGATGCCGATTTTTTTCAGCATCCTTGCCTGCGCTTTACTGCCCTCTATATCATATTCATATAATGTCTTGTCAAAAGCAATGGATGCGCTGAATCTTTCCATAAGAGGATCAGTTTTGCCTTTAAATCTCCCACCCCATGGCTTCATGTTCTTTCTCCAAAGATTGCAGTTCCAATTCTTACCATGGTTGCGCCTTCCTCAACTGCAACCTCAAAATCCGAAGACATCCCCATTGATAGCTCTGACATATGCAGGGAAAATTCTCTGTTCACCGACTCTAAAAGAGTTTTAAGTCTTCTGAATATGCCTCTGATATCTTCCGGGTTTTCAGTAAATGGCGGCATAGTCATAAGTCCGACAGGCTCGATATATTTCAACTCCCCCATCCTTTCGAGCATTCTTTTTAGGTTCTCTTCCCCTGTTCCATGCTTGGATGCTTCACCTGCAAGGTTCAGCTCAAATAAAACCTTTAAACGCTTCCCGTATCTGTCAAGCATCTCAAGGAGTTCCCACCTGTCTATGGAGTGTACATAGTCAAATAGTTTCGATATATGTTTTGCCTTATTTGTCTGTATGTGGCCGATCATATGCCAGCAGACATCTTCGTGAAATCCCTCTATCTTTCCCATTGCTTCCTGTATGTAATTTTCTCCAAAGTCTGTGAGCCCGGAACGGACAGCGTAACGGATGCTTTCTGTACCAATGCCCTTGGTAGCGCCTATTAACCTTACCTCAGATTCAGATCTTCCGGATCTGCTACAGGAAGCAGCTATTTTTTCTCTTATCCTTTTTATTGCATCATCCACATTTTTTGTTTTTGAATCCATAATGTTATGCTTTACCTGAGAAAATTGTCCGGTACAAACCGATTATGCCGGGTTTGCTATTCATGAAAGAACACCAAGAGACAAAAGTGCTTCTGTAACTTCACAGATGGGCAGGCCTACAACGTTGGCATAGGAACCCTTTATTTCCTTAACCATGTACCCACCCTTTCCTTGTAATGCATATGAACCGGCCTTATCTAAAGGCTCGGATGTTTTTATATACCGCATAATCTCTTCGTCGGTTAAATCCCTGACAAAAACCTTTGTCTCAACAACATCGCGATATGCAATATTTTTTGATATGTTAAGCACACAATACCCTGTAAAAACCTTATGCCACTTCCCTTTTAAGGTTTTGAGCATATTATAGGCATCTTTTTCATTCTTTGGTTTCCCCAGTATTTTACCCTTGAGAACAACTATAGTATCCGCCCCGATAACCCAGTTATCAGGAAAATGGTTACCGACCTTGTCGGCCTTTTCATGAGATATCCTCAGCACAAAGTCTCTGGGTGGTTCATCCTTTTTTCTTTGTTCATCAATTTTTGGAGGTATAATAGAAAAGGATATGCCGAGAGTTCTTAGAATATCTACCCTTCGCGTGGATTCGCTTGCAAGTATTATAGATGCGCCATCATTCACTTGAAACATTTTTATCTCCTGTCGTAGAATAGAAAAATATATGAATTTCACTATAATTTCAAGATAAATGTTATTATAAAGACCGTTCATGATATACAGTATGGATTTATAATAAGATCAAAATATACGAGTAGCTGCTTTGAAAAGTAAAAATTAAACAATCGTCAGAAAGGAAAATTTATGAACAGTATTATCCAGGTTATCACAACCATTGACGACAAAGAGAAGGCTGAATTTATAGGAAAACAAATCGTCCGGAAAAGGCTTGCTTCGTGCGTGCAGATTGCGGGCCCTATAAAGAGTATTTATTGGTGGAAGGGACAGGTGGAAGAAGCTGAGGAATGGCAATGTATTATAAAAACCAAAAAAAGTTATTACAAGAAGATTGAAGAAGAAATAAAACGTTTTCATCATTATGAGTTGCCGGAGATTATAGCGATTGATGTAGACGCTGCTTTGACCGATTATGCAAAATGGGTGGAGGAAGAAACCGATCCGGGATAAATGCATCAATCTGAACATGCCCTCCCACGCTGTCCGATTCAAGGGGAAGGCATTTGCTATAGTATTATTACAGCATATTTTTAACTCTCATCTCCAGTTCAATGAGGACAGCATTGGACAACTTCAGGGAGCCGTCCTTCCTTGCTCTGTCAGGTCTGACTTTCTTCACGGCCTTAACAACAGACGCCTTAATCCCGAGATTGCTGAACATGAAGTATCTGAATGCATAACTTGTAATGTCATATTTATCGCTCTCTGAAAGCCAGAAAAACATGTGGTTTCCTTACGCCTGTAATGTTTGTCTTTGCTCCAGGATAAATAAAAAACTGTAACAAAGGTGGTTGGGTTTCTGATGTTCCCGATTACCGCTCAGCTAAGTATTTAGCTTTAAGAGATTTTATCAGAAGTTTTTAGAAAAAGCCAGACTCCTTTAATCTGTTGCTATATAACAGATGCCTTTTCTCAAGTCAAAACCTTAAGCTAATTACCCCCTGTTTGTTCTTCCTGTAAAATAATACGGAATGATAAAGGAGAATGGGAACAAATGGAAGTCTATGAAAGAGACCGCTCTGAAGAAAGCTTTACTCACGGTATTTGTCGTGAGTGTGGAGAATGATTATGCCCTGAGCTCTATAAAAAGGATAAGATGTTACGCCCAACTCTACGGCAGTAAAGATACTTTTGACAATATACTGCCCGTTATGCTAAAAAAACATATGAAAATAAAAATATATAATTCATTTACCGGAAAAAAAGAAGAATTCGTACCTGTAAAGCCTGATGCTGTAAAAATGTATGTATGCGGTGTCACTGTCTATGACCATTGTCATGTCGGGCATGCCCGGAGTGCAATTGTTTTTGATGTGATATACAGATACCTGAAAACAAAAGGCTATTCCGTTACCTTTGTGAAAAATTTTACCGATATAGACGATAAAATAATTAAAAAAGCCAATACAGAAGGAATCCCATGGAAAGAGGTAGGTGAAAAATACATAAAATCTTTTTATGAGGATATGGATGCTCTGAACATTCTAAGACCTACCCATGAGCCGAAGGCAACAGACCATATTGATGATATGATCGGTCTTGTTGAAACACTTCTGGAAAAAGGGTACGCCTATAATGCAAACGGTGATGTTTACTTTTCTGTTGAGAGTTTCAAGAACTATGGTGTGCTTTCGAAAAGACCGCTTGAAGAATTGATGGCAGGTGCAAGGGTTGAAGTGGATGAAAGAAAAAAAAATCCCTTGGACTTTGCTCTATGGAAAGCATCAAAAGAAGGCGAGCCATCATGGGATACGCCCTTTGGAAAAGGGAGACCCGGCTGGCATCTGGAGTGCTCGGCAATGAGTACGAAATACCTGGGTAATCCATTTGATATTCATGGAGGAGGAAAAGATCTGGTATTTCCCCATCATGAAAATGAAAAAGCTCAAACAGAAGCCGCGACGGGTAGTAAGTTCGTAAATTATTGGATGCATAACGGTTTTGTTAATATTCAGAAGGAAAAGATGTCTAAGTCGCTGGGCAATTTTCTGTTGATAAAGGATTTTATTAAAGAATACCACCCTGAGGCGCTAAGACTTTTTTTTCTTTCGACGCATTACAGAAGCCCTATAGATTACAATGAAAAATCAATAGAAGATAGCAATACAAGTCTGTACCGGCTTTACTACGCCCTTGATAGGGCCTTAAAAGTGGAAAAGTCTTCAGAAGTTGCACCAAAGGTTTTTGATGAAGCTGCAGAAATTGAAAAGAAATTCTATGAGGCAATGGATGATGATTTCAATACAGCGCTTGCATTGTCCTATATGTTTGAGTTGTCAAAGACGCTGAATAAGTTGATTGACCAGAACGATGAAAGTGCTAAGCCGTTTATTGTCCATGCTAAGAATATCTTTACCGCGCTTGCAGATGTCCTTGGAATATTAAAAAGCGATTCCGATACATTTGATTCACAGGAAAAAGTTCGCCATCTGACGCGTGTCGGATTGGATGTATCTTATGTCGAAGGTCTTATGAAGGAAAGGGTTGAGGCGAGAAAAAATAAGGATTATAAGAGAGCGGACGATATCCGCGAGATGCTTTCCGGGCAGGGGATACTTTTACAGGATTCGCCAAAAGGTACGGAATGGAGAATAAAAAATATTTTCACATCAAAAGGAGAGGATAAATGATAGAGGTAAGATTTCACGGAAGAGGCGGCCAAGGCGCAGTGACGTCTGCAGAGATCGTTGCCCAGGCTGCAATTAAGCTGAATCACTACGCGCAGGCCTTCCCGAGTTTTGGCCCGGAAAGGAGAGGCGCTCCTGTCCAGGCTTTTTTACGGGTTTCCAACACTCCTATCAGGCTCAGATCAAAAATATATTACCCGGATAATATTATCATACTGGATCCCACATTGCTGGGTACTGCGAACCCAACACTCGGTTTAAAAGAACATGGTTTTATCATTATAAATTCGAATAAGTCTGCCGATGAGTTGAAGGAGATGTTCCCTGGACGCAACATAGCTCACGTTGATGCCTCAAAGATAGCGAAAGAGGAACTTGGTATACCAATTACAAACACCACAATGATAGGATCGCTGGTGAAGGCATCGGATATTGTCAGCATAGAAGCACTGGAAGAACCGGTGCGAGAGCGCTTCGGTGTGATTGCGCAGAAGAATATCAACGCATATATGCGTGCCTATAGCGAGACAAATATTATCAAAGGTGTAATATAATAAAACACTCTATGCTTGCCGCTATATATTTGAAGAATTGATAAGATATGTGGTTTTGGAGTAATCTATTGGTTTTTGCTCCCCATCTTCTTACCCGTTTGTTTTACGGTTTATGAAAATTTCTGCCAATATTGTAGATGTATTAAACTCGACAATTTATCCCGGTACGTTGCATATTCAAAACAATAGAATAGCCGACATTGCGAGGAGCAATGAGAGCTATGATACCTTTATTCTTCCGGGTTTTATTGATGCTCATGTTCATATAGAAAGCTCCATGCTTGCACCTTCCGAGTTCGCAAGGCTGGCAGTGACGCATGGTACGGTGGCTACCGTATCTGATCCGCATGAGATTGCAAATGTACTTGGTATGAACGGTGTAAGGTTCATGATCGAGAATGGTAAATCCGTTCCTTTCAAGTTCTATTTCGGCGCACCACCTTGCGTGCCTGCAACAGTTTTTGAAACATCCGGCGCCGCACTGGAGCAATCCGGGATAGAAGCTTTACTTGAGAATAAGGAAATTAAGTATTTAAGTGAAATGATGAATTTCCCGGGTGTTATAGGGAGAGATCCAGATGTATTGGCAAAAATCAGAATTGCAAAAAAATATGGAAAACCTGTTGATGGACATGCTCCCGGTTTGAGAGGCGAAGCCCTAAAACAATATATTGCTGCCGGAATATCTACAGACCACGAGACCTTCCAATACGACGAAGGCGAAGAAAAACTGTCCCTGGGTATGAAGCTTCTCCTAAGGGAAGGGTCTGCTGCAAAAAATTTTGATACCTTGAGTCATTTGATTGCAAAATATCCCAAACAATGCATGTTGTGCAGCGATGATAAACATCCTGACGATCTTGTGGCAGGCCATATAAACGAGCTTCTAAAAAGGTCGGTTATAATGGGCATAGACAAAATGATTATGCTGAAATGTGCCTGTGTCAATCCTGTCCTGCATTATGGCATTGATGTAGGCTTGTTAAGGGTAGGCGACGATGCCGATTTCATAGAAGTGGATAATTTGAGCAGTTTCAATGTATTAAAGACATATATAAAAGGACATATTGTTGCTGAAAACGGAAAGGCGTTGTTGCCGTATGCAGCAGTAAAGCATATTAATAATTTTAAGACAGGGATGCAAACTGCAGGTGAATTCGCATTAAAGGCAAGGGGAAATAGAATACGAATAATAGAGGCAATAAATCATCAGGTAATAACCGGCAGTGTTCAGGCGACATTGAAACAGGAGAACGGCTATGTTGTTCCTGATATTGAAAGAGACATTCTGAAAATAGCTGTTGTTAATCGTTACAGAAATTCCCCGCCTTCAATCGGTTTTGTGAAGAACTTCGGCATGAAGATAGGCGCTATTGCATCATCTGTGTCTCATGATTCACACAATGTAGTTGCTGTCGGCGTTACAGATGAAGATATATGTAACGCAATAAATATTGTTATTGAACATAAGGGCGGACTGGCGGTTTCATACGATAATGTTCGGGAAGTGCTTCCTCTTCCCGTTGCAGGTCTTATGTCTGATCAGGATGGCTTCAGTGTGGCAAGGCAATACTCAAGGATTGACCGGATTGCAAAGCAACTTGGTTCACATTTGGATGCACCTTTTATGACTCTTTCCTTTATGGCGCTCCTCGTTATACCTAAACTAAAATTGAGCGATAAGGGGTTGTTTGATGGCGAGCGTTTTAAGTTTATTGATATTTTTGAAGGATAATGCAAGGCATAGTTTTGCCGGGTTTATACTGACACCTGTTTTTATTATTTGACTTTGTTACTGCAAATAACTTATAATCACCAAAATGTATAATAAACTTGTGATTTTCCTTGTAATAATGGTGTTTATTGCCTCCTGCAGTACCTTTTCAAAAAAGAAAGAGGATACATCGGCAAAAAATCCATCTGTAAAAGCAGATAAAAAAGCAGAAAAGATTGAAAAAGTTGAGGAATCCAATCCGAAACCGGGAGATATCAAGGTTATCGACGGAGTCGAGTATATATATACATCTAATAGAAAATTTATGCTCACGCCTTATGAACCGGAATATGTATGGATTAGAAAAGATCAGTATACTCCGCGTATGGGTGAAAATTTACTTTCCGGTGGAACATCAAACAAGAAAGAACGCGAAGAGATGGAAAAAAGGCTTGCCAAGCTTGAAGAAGAGCTTAAAAAGAAGGGTATTGCCCCGCAAATGGTATATCCTTATCAAATGGGTTCCCTCCCCGCAGGCATGGGTTTTATGCCCGGTATTTCGCTGATTTCATTTAATTACCCGTCACCCAAAATGAAGAGGCGAGTTATTGTGCTGCCCATGGCAGACCAGACAAATTATAAAGGTGAAGGTCTGGGAGAACTGGCAACAAGACGGCTTATAACGAGGCTTGAGAATGCTGGCGCGATTATTTGTGTAGACCCTCATACAGTGAACAACAAAGGAATGCTTACGGACCCCGCGACTATGAAGTCTTTGAGCGAATTATACGGAATACAGGCGATTTTAAAGGGAACACTTTCGGATATCTATACCAGTTCGTCAAAGATTGAGGGCAAAGAAGAGAAAGAGACATCTTTTGCCATATCCAAAATTACTCTTGATATTTACAATACAGATACCGGCGTTGTTCTTAAGCAGTTGTCCGGGAGAAACCCTATTTCTCTCACAAGAGAAAAAGGGGAAATGAGTACAGAAAAGGCAAAGATAAAGGCGATAGATCTGGCGATTGAATTATTAGCCGAAGACCTTTTAAAGGCTATACTCACACTGGATTGGCATGCAAGAGTTGCATCCGTTGATAATGGAAAAATTTATGTTAATGCAGGAAGACAATCAGGCTTAGACAAAGGCAGTATCCTTGACGTATATTCTCCGGGAGAGCAAATTATTGATTCAAAAACAAAAGCGCCCCTTGGAACAATAAAAGGAAAATATAAAGGAGAGCTTGAAGTGTCGGAACTTTTCGGCGTGGATGCCTGCTGGGCAAAAATTAAGAAGGGCAGTAATTTCTCAGCTACTGATCTCGTGTACTTTCAGAAATAAAAAGCCCCGGCCTCAACTGTTTTGTCCTTGTTTGATAAGGATTTTTTAACTCATAAACAAAGCCTTTGACATTTACCGAAACAGGATAACAATCGTATTTATACAAAAAAACATTAAATTCAAAAATGTCATAGAAGATATTAACTGCTAACTTTGTATGAGCAATAGGGTTCTTCGCCCAGGAAGTCTCCAGAGAGTTCGTAGGCGCGCGCCCTGCATCCCCCGCATATTTTAAGATAATTGCAGCCGCCGCATTTGCCGTGGTAAGAAGACAGATCTTTCAACTGGTTGAATACGGGTGATTCTTCCCAGACTTTTTTTATTCCATCCTTTTTTACATCACCTGAATAGATTTCAAGATAACCGCAAGGTTGCGCGATACCTTTGTGCGATATGAACATGAAATTTTTACCAGCAAGGCATCCGGCGCTTTTCGGCGTATCGCCCTTTTCTTTTACAATCCGGTAATAGTGGGGTGCACAGGTAACTTTTATTTCAAGTTCGTTCTTTTTTTCAATATCATAGAGCCACTTAAGCGCTTGTTCGTATGTATTTGTGTTCAGCTCTTTACCCTTCAGCCCCTGACCTCTGCCGACAGGCACAAGGAGGAAGATATGCCATGCCACAGCACCTATGGATTGCACGAGTCTGTATATATGCTCAAGAGCGTCAACATTCAGTTGCGTAACCGTTGTATTTATTTGAAAGGGCAGTTCTGTATCTATTAATGTTCCTGATGCCTTTATTACTGACGCAAAGGAACCGTTAACACCCCTGAACATATCATGTGTTACGCTGTCTTTTCCGTCTATGCTCAGGCTTACCCTTTTGATTCCTCCGGTTTTAAGCCTCATTGCCTTTTCCTTATTAAGCAGTGTCCCGTTAATGGCAATAACGAGTCTCAACCCCTTTATTGTACCGTATTCAATAATATCGAATATATCATCACGGATAAGAGGTTCGCCGCCGGTGAGAATGATGGTAGGTGAGGCAAAACCTGCTATTTCGTCAATAATTTTAGAGCATTCAGCAAAGTTTAATTCTCCGGTATAGGGGCCGAGTCCTGCCGAAGCTCGGCAGTGGATACAATTAAGGTTGCAATTTCTGGTGAGCTCCCAGGCAACCATCCTGAGAGAAGATTCTATCTTAACCATTCCGCAAGATCCTTTGCAAAATATGTGATGATAATATCTGCGCCCGCGCGCCTTATTCCTGTCATCAATTCAAGCACGGTCCTTGTATAATCAAGATATCCCTTTGACGCGGCATTTTTTATCATCGTATATTCGCCGCTCACCGAATAAGCAGCCAGCGGGATATTAAAATTCATCTTTGCCGCTGCCAGCACATCAAGGTAGAACATAGCCGGTTTTACCATAATTATGTCAGCGCCTTCTTCGATATCGAGCATGATCTCGCGGAGAGCCTCCTGCTGGTTTGGCGGATCCATCTGATATGACCTTCTGTCGCCGAATTGAGGAGTGGATTCGGCCGCATCCCTGAAGGGGCTGTAAAGGCACGACGCATACTTTGCCGCATAGCTCATAATGGGTATATTATAGTCTCCGTGAAGGTCAAGCATTTCCCTTATCGCTTTTATTCTGCCGTCCATCATATCAGATGGCGCCACCATATCTGCCCCTGCCATTGTGTGCGAGAGGGCGATTTTAGCGAGTAGATTGATGGTCTCATCGTTATCCACATGGCCGTCCCGTATAATTCCGCAATGGCCGTGACTCGTATATTCGCACATGCAAACATCGGTAATTACCATAATATCATCGCCGAAAAGCTTTTTTACTTTTCTTGTTGCGTTTTGTATAACACCGTTTTTGTCGTAGGCCCTGCTGCCCGTTTCATCCTTTTTCTCCGGGATGCCGAAAAGCAGCACTGCCGGTATGGACAGGCCTACAACATCCTCTATCTCCTTGAGTAGTCCCTCAACAGAAAACTGATATATATCCGGCATGGAAGGGATGGGTGCCTTTTCTTCATGCATTTCCTTGACAAACATGGGGTACACGAGATGTCTTGTTGATAGCTCCGTTTCCTGAACCATGCCCCTCAATTTATCATTTTTCCTTAATCTTCTTGACCTGTATTCCGGAAATTTCATGTAACCCTCTCGGTTTATTTCATAAAAATGCAGTTAGCGACTTGTCTTCAGCAAACGCTAACATTGTCTTCAATTTCTTAATTATGTATGAAAAATTGTTTCAGTTCAACCTTTTTGTTTTTGATAAATTGTTTTCTTAAGACAAGCCCCCGTCTCGGGCGAAGCTCATTGTCTCGCGGGTTTATACCTGGAAGCTTGCTTGGAGATGGTTCCATATACCGGTTTTTTACTGAGCTTCCTGCGCATATAGAACCAGTGGAATTTAATGTTTCTCAGACCGGAGAAGACGACAACCGTATTTTTTCGGAAGCAATGAAAGATGTAAAAAAGCCTGATTACCGGATAAATAAATTTGATAGAGAGCTCCATGTCCAGCGATACCCGGCTTTTTACTGAGAAAATACAATAACAGCTATATTTTTTAATAAAGGTATGGGCTAATAAGATCGGTCAAGACTTCCACTATAAGCAGTATATCTTTCTTCTATCACTTCATTTATATAATTTCCCTGAATGGGTGGCATTTATTTGACACTTTCATAATATACTGTGTAATAAAGAGATGTAATAACCTTGAAATATTACTGTTATCGCAATATTTTTAAAATGGCATATTTTTTGCTATAAATAGTACAGAATGAAGATTGATGAAAAAAGGAAAGCAGCCATCCTCAGCAGCCTTTTGAAACCTGAGGCGGCGCGTGTAAAAGACTTACCAGAAACAGACGTCGTTATTTCAAAAAGTAAAGATGATATTGATAAATTGGAATTATCTGCACAAAAAAACACAATTGACAGGACTCAAGAGAAGAAGGAACTACCGTCTTCATTGCAGAAAGAGCATAAGGACCATAATTTTATTGATAAAGTTGAATTATCAATAAAGAAGAAACCGTATGCCCCAGTGAAGGAAAAGGAAAAAACATCTTCAACAATTATCAGCCAGGACAGGATAAATGCGCTCTTAGAAACGCTCAAGCCAGAAACATACAATGCAAGGCTTGAAATTGCCCCTAAAAACATGATGAAAAGCCATCTATTTGAGATTGTTATATAATAAATACAGTAAATTCTCCATAACCTGCCGATAAGAAAAATTCTATGATTCCCCATTGATTTTAAAGACTTTTTAAGTTAAATTGAAACGCTGCTATACATTCTGTTTAATTAAATTAAACTTGACGAATCTGTATGTTTGTAGTGGCAAAAGTGCAGTGGTTTTGAGCAACAAAACTGCTGCCATGCGTGGAGGATTAAATGAAAAGGATATTCAGCGGCATTCAACCTACGGGCGAGATCCATCTGGGAAATTATGTAGGCGCAATACGAAATTGGGTTAGTTTGATGGATGAATATGATTGTATTTTTTGTGTGGTTGATTACCACGCAATAACAGTTGAGTATGAAATAGATAAATTGGGGAGCAGAACTGTTGATACGGCATTAATACTTCTTGCCTCTGGTCTATTACCGGAAAAATGTAAAATCCTTGTGCAATCCCATGTACCTGAGCACACAGAACTTGCCTGGATATTTAACTGCGTCACCCCTATAGGTGAGCTTGAGCGTATGACGCAGTTTAAGGATAAATCAAAACAGCACCGGGCAAATATAAATATGGGACTGATGGGGTATCCCGTGCTTCAGGCTGCGGATATTCTTTTGTATAAAGCCGGCTTTGTACCTGTTGGTGAAGATCAGGTGCAGCATGTAGAGCTTTCAAGAGAGGTGGCGAGAAAGTATAACAGCAGATATGGGAACTTATTTCCTGAGCCGCAGGCGATTCTCTCTGTCGCACCGAAAATTCTTGGGGTGGACGGAGCAAGCAAAATGTCCAAATCAATGAATAATTACATAGGATTGTTGGAAGAAACAAATTCTATGTGGGAAAAACTGAGGACAGCAGTAACCGATGTGAGCAGGGTAAGAAGAAAAGACCCCGGCAACCCTGATGTGTGCAATATATACACGATACACAGAGCTTTTTCCCCAAACAATATGCTTTTAGAGGTGGATAAGGGCTGTCGGAACGCTGCTATAGGCTGCATTGATTGTAAAACAATGCTTTTCAAAAATATGATGGAAGAACTGACCCCGATAAGAGAAAAAGCTGCTGCCTTGAAAGAGAATCCTCATTATATTAAAGATGTGATCAATGAAGGTGCAAGCAAATGCAGTGCCATTGCAAGAGAGACAATGTATGAAGTGAGGCAAGCGGTAGGCTTGTTCAGTAAAAAATAACGTAAGCCGGAATTATGAATTAAGATGATCTATCCTACTATTGATATAGATATTATTGTCAAACAACGGACAACTCTTTTTTTGCAAACAGAAGGGATATGAACATATTCATCAAGTGTTTTTCGTTGTTGGCGTAAGTCGCCATTAATTCAATTAGTCTAAATAAAAATCATTGCAATATTTTTCTTGACAATAATAATATCATGTATTATATTAAATCATGTTAAATAATTCACAATATAAACAAACAAAAATCCTGTTTTATCAAGGTTTATGCAGTTTAATTATACACGATTGCTTTGTTTCTGATCCATATCTGCTCAATTTGTTCATTAATTCACAAGAAGTTTTTTAACTTAGACATTCACCCTCAATAGCTTCTCATAATAACCCCCCTTCCCCCTGGGACAGCCCAGGGGGTTTTTTTATTTACAAGGCAGGCATTATGTTGTATGTTTTTGCCTGTGGATATATCGGGTATAAATAATTTGTCCGGCGGTGTTTTGAGCCTGCTCTATGCTTCAGGGCCGGTTGCAAAGGTTGTTGTATCCATTCTTTTTGTATTTTCGATTGTATCGTGGACAATAATACTCTGTAAACTCAAACAATACGGCAAAACAGAGAGAGACGCAGAAAGGTTTATGAGGATTGCGAGAGAGGTAGATTCTTTTAAGAAATTGGTAACGACATACAGAGAAACCCCTAATAATGCCTTTTACCGTCTCATGTTTGCGTCTTATAAGGAAGTTGCCTCAAGGCAAAAAGAAAATCCTGGAATAAGACCTGAAATAATGCCGTCTGTTGAAAATGCTTTAAAAATAGTTATATCCGAGGAGACGGAGAGATTTGAAAGAAGGCTTTCTTTTCTTGCCACAACAGCAAACACAGCACCCTTTATTGGTCTGTTCGGTACCGTATGGGGTATTATGGATTCGTTCCGTGAAATAGGACTAAAGGGAACAACAAGTCTGTCCGTTGTTGCACCGGGCATAAGCGAAGCGCTTATAGCCACTGCCATCGGCCTTGCAGCCGCCATACCTGCAGTACTTGCGTATAATTATTTTAACGGCAGGCTGAAGCGCATTTTGTCAAAAATGGAAAATGCATCTATGTATATATTGAACCTGCTGGAGAAATGAAATTATCAAAGGATTCAAAATCCCCTCTTTCTGAAATAAATATCGTCCCTCTTGTTGATGTGATGCTTGTTCTACTTATCATATTTATGATAACTGCGCCTATGATGCAGCATGGAATGAATATTGATATTCCTCAGGTAACCACAAAACCCCTGCCGACAAAAGACGAGCCCCAGATACTCAGCATTTCGAGCAGTAAGCAGCTTGTTTTGAATGAGAAAAAATTGGATATTAAAGACCTCAAGGCCGCAATACAGCTTCTTTTTGCTAATAAAAGCAGCAAAGAAATTTATTTAAGAGCGGATAAAAATGTTTCTTACGGATTTGTTGTAACTTGTATGGGCATTATAAAAGAAGCGGGAGTAGAGAAGGTTAATATAGTGACAAAGCCTGCAGAGGATCAATGACGAACCAACGCCCGGTTATCAGTATTTTATACGGATTTATGGGGGCGGCGCATATTCAGCTCCTTGCTGAAGGGTAGTAATAATGACACCAATTCGGATTCAAAGATAGAACGGGACAACAACGGAGTCAAGGAAGTTTACTTGTCCGCCTGGTCAAGGGACAGGCGGGAATGAATATGAATTGTTATGACTGTTAAATTATCATGAAAGAAGAAACCTGGTTTAAAATGCTCATAATCTCTACCGTTCTCCACTTCATCGTGGTTGGGGCTTTCAGTATCCCAATGAAAAGAACACCAAAGAGATTTGATGCACTATCATCATATTCCGTTAATCTCGTCGGGGATATTGGCGGCAGTCCCAGTGGTCCGAGGGCAGGAAAGCTTTTGGAAGGCAAACATGTTCCTGAAAAGGAGAAACCTCCTGCCAAGGTGAGTAGGCCTGCATCCACACCAAAGAAAAAACCGGTGCTTGAGAGAAAGGAAAAAGAGGCCGTATCGCTTTCAAAGAAAAAAGTGCCTCCCAAGGCTGTACCATCGAAGGAAACAACTACAAAAGAAGAATTAAGCCGGCTCAATGACCGTATAAGAGAGATGAAAAAGCGGACAGAATATCTTGATGTCAGCAAAACAAAGGGGTCGCCTGGAGCAGGAGCTCCAGGAAAGACAGGAGGCAGCGGTTACGGGCTGCCAGGTTCCTCCGAGGGAGGAGGAAAAACTCTTGATCCGGTGTCGCAGAGATATATGCTTGAAATATGGGAGAAGATAAAAAACTCATGGGGCTTACCCGGCATGGCCTCATTCAAAAAAGACCTGGAAACAATAGTTACGATCAAAATACGAAAAGATGGAAGAATAGTGGATGTTAACATTGAAAAACGATCAGGGAACAGGATATATGATGAATCAATCCTCCGGGTATTACGCTCTGTTGATCCGCTGCCGCCCATACCTGTTACGCTAAACATGGAAACCATGGAAATAGGTTTCAGGTTCTTACCGGGCGACCTGTCATAACCGGGATTAATTCCAACTCTAAATCAAGGCGCTATCATCGTTGGCTTCGTCATCGACTCCTCGACGTACTATTATCGTACGCCTACGTCGCCTCTTCCTTGCCGCCTTGATTTAGAATTGGATTGAGAGCATTATGCCTGACTCTTTTGCTGTCAATGGCATAGAAGAAATATTCACTTGATATCTTTAACTTCTACAGGATCGGGTTTGCTTTTATCGTCTTTCTTTTTCCCAATCAATTTATGAACAGCATAACTGAAGCCTTGTATCATATAGTTTCTTGCGAAGTACAGAATAACGGTAAATACTATGCTTATAAACAGCAGCCAGAAAAAGGCCTGATATTTACCGTCTTTTAAAGCACTTCCCTGTAGGGTAAGCATGAGCGTCCCCGGCAATCTGCCGAATATATTCATAAACAGGAAATCGACGAGCCGCATATGGGTAATACCGAGGAAATAGCAGAGAGAATCCTTGGGAAAACCGGGTATAAGGAAGAGGATAAAGGTGATGTTCAGACCTTTGTGTGTAATGAAATAATTAAATTTATCTATATATTGCTTTTTTACTATCTTTTCCACGAATCTCATACCGAAGCGTCTTGTTATGCCAAAGGCAAAGAGGGAGCCCAATGTAAGACCTATTGTGGAGAGTATTGCCCCTGATATGTTTCCGAAGAGAAAGCCGCCCACAACACCGGTAAGTTCACCGGGAATAGGCGCAAATACAACCTGTAAAGCTTGAACAAGGACGAACACGACAGCAGCAAAAGGACCGAAAGAAGCAATAAAAATACGGAGCTTTCTCGGATCAAAAAAGAACCTGTAGAAGCAGATTATTTCCTGCCACAGACCTTCGTGATAGACGTAAAACATAAGGAGAATAAGAAAAGATATACATATCCAGAGAATTGCCCGCAGCAATATGGATATAATCTTGGACTCTACGATGGATTTTTTTATCAAGTTGCGATGGCCACTGTCCTTAATACTTCGTCAACGGTGGTTAAACCTCCTTCGAGCAGTATCAGGCAGTAGTCTTTCAACGTTCTCATGCCGCTTTTTATGGCTTCCTGTCTTATTATGTTCGTTTCAGCTCCTTCCCCGATAAGACGTCTAACCGACTCGTTGACCATGAGTACCTCGTAGACACCCACCCTGCCTTTGTAGCCGGACTTGTTGCATGCATCACAACCTCTGCCTTTATAGAGTTCTATGGCTTCCGGCAACCCGAGGTATTGCGTTATTACTTTTTCGGGAACATACTTTTCCTTGCAATTCGGGCAAATCCTTCGCACAAGTCTTTGCGCAACAATGCCGATAATTGATGTTGAGATGAGAAAAGATTCTATGCCCATATCATTAAGTCTCATGAATGTACTTGGTGCATCATTTGCGTGAAGTGTCGTAAAAACAAGGTGTCCGGTAAGGGCTGCTTCCACTGCAATCTTTGCTGTTTCTTTATCCCTTGTTTCTCCTACGAGGATGATATCGGGGTCCTGTCTCAAAAAAGCCCTTAAAACACGCGCAAAATCGAGTCCTATATCAGAGTTCACCTGGACCTGATTTATGCCTGCAAGATCGTATTCAATGGGGTCTTCCACGGTAGATATATTTACGTCTATATCATTTTTTTCTGCTAATGAACTGTAAAGGGTGGTACTCTTTCCCGAGCCCGTGGGGCCTGTGACAAAAATGATCCCATAGGGCTTTTTAATCATTTCCCGAATAAGTTCTAATGTGGGTAGATGCGATACAAGTTTATCCAGCCCCATAGAGGTATTGCTCTTGTCGAGAATTCTTGTACAGATTTTCTCACCGAATTTTGTCGGAACGGACGATACCCTGAAGTCAACCGTTTTTTCCCCTACTTTCATGGTTATCCTGCCGTCCTGGGGCATCCTTCTCTCGGTAATATCTAATTTTGAAATGATTTTTATCCTGCTGATGAGCGGAAGTATCACCTTTCTGGGCAGCATCATCTCTTCCCTTAAAACGCCGTCTATTCTGTAGCGCACCCGGCATCCTTTTTCCATGGGTTCTATGTGGATATCGCTTGCACCTTTTTTTAAGGCCATGCCTATGATATTGTTCGTGAGCCTTATAATTGGCGCACCCTTTGCCTCACTTTCCAGATCTGCTATTCCCATTTCATCTTCTTTGCCTTCTTCGAACTCCACATCTTTCATAAGATCGGATTGAAGAGAATCCATGTTTTCGAGGATTGAGTCTATGCTTACATCCGGTTTTTCTTCCTCCTTCTTCATGATTTCGGGATAGTCTTTTTCCATGAATGATTTCAGGTCTTCATCGACAATGAGAACCTGTTCAATGGCAAGCCCTTTGATAAACTTTCTTACCTCATCTATTGCCAGAAGGTCGGTAGGATTAACCATGGCAAGGGTGAGCGTGCTGTTTGAATAAGCAATGGGGAGAACTTTGTAACGCGTTATGAGCTGTTTAGGAATAAGAGAAAGCACTTCCGAGTCAATTTTTATCGTTGCAAGGGATTTGATGCCCATACCCTGCTGGGCATTCATTGCCTCTATTCGCTCAGCCACTATCTTGTTTAAAGACATGGAGATTGTCGGGTGTTCACTGAGCAGATTCTCAAAATCCTTTTTTTCCAGCACAAACACCGATGTTGCCTGGACTGCCATTACCGTGGCTGTCCGTGGGTTTCCCGTTAGAAGTGCCATCTCTCCGAAACATGCGCCGTTGTCAAGAGAGGCGATAGACAGATCGATGCCAAGATTAGGTTCCCGTTTCTTTATATCCACCTTACCGTTTATTATGATGAACATGGAATCCCCGGATGCGCCTTCCCTCACTATTGCAGTGTTGGGAGGATAGATCCGTTCTTTCAGTCTGGAAGAAAGCTCCTGAAGCTCTTTGTCCCCAAGGGATTTGAAAAGCTCTGTACTTTTTAGACATGATAATCTATCAGAGCAAACATTCATCTTCCGAATCTCCTCCCTCTGTGCTGGTAGCTTCTGATTGCCCGCAGGAAATCAATCTTTCTGAAAGCAGGCCAAAGCGCATCACAAAAATAAAATTCACTGTATACGCTTTGCCATAAAAGAAAACCGCTTAAACGAATTTCACCGCTTGTACGGATAATAAGGTCCGGATCAGGGATCCCGTTTGTATATAGATGATTTGTGATATCTTCAATGGTTATGCTGTTTGCAAGCTCCTCAGCATTTTCTGCCTTTCTTTCTCTTATTGCCTTTCTCATTGCTTCGACGATCTCTTCGCGTCCGCCGTAACTGATTGCTATATTAAGGATATGCCTCTCGTTATCCTTTGTGTATTCTTCAGCATTTCTTATTGCCTCTTTTAATGTGTCAGGCAGCACATCAAACTTGCCGAGAATTTTAATCCTGAAGCCATTTTTTTTTATGACCAGACTTCTTGAGAGTTCGAAAATCTTTTCTTCTATTACTTTCAAAAGACCGTCCAATTCCTGGTTATCTCTCTGAATGTTTTCCGTTGAAAGTACCCATATTGTTACAATTTTAATGCCCAAATCACTGCACCACTGGAGTACATCGTCCAGCTTCCTTGCCCCCTCCTTGTGTCCCATTGTTACGTCATCAAAGCCCATTTCCCTGGCGAACCTTCTGTTGCCGTCAAGGATGATCCCTATATGAGTTGGCGTTACCCCTTTAAGCACTTCCTTTACAAGAAGTTTTTCGTATGAGTAGTATAGAGCCCTTTTTATAAGCATGATAGATTATAATGCAATTTGCTATAAATTAACATTGTTTTTGCGGAAAAATAAGGATATTACTTAGGAGACAGTGCAGAAAAGTCTTTGAAACTGTTCCAGATATGGGCTGCCGGTCATGCTGTTGTCAGCTCTGTATCTGTCCCATTGGTTTCGGCCTTGATATAAGGGACTTTACAGCATCCTTCAGGCCGTCAAGGGTAAGTTCGAACATAGGAAAGACCTTGCTTATGGTATCTACAGTGTAATGACCCCAGTAATTCTTATGTGTGGGATTCAGCCAGACGGAATGCGGAAAATGTTGCTTGATCTTCATAAGCCATTCCAGACCCGGCTTATCATTTGTGCTGTAGTAGTCTATGATACCGTTCACGTCAAAGAGCTCCGAGTACGCCATCCTTGCATCGCCCACGAAGACAACCTTGTATCCGCTATGGAAATTTGAAAAAAGCTTTTCTGTGGGCACTCTTTTATAGTTCGAGATGTCTTCGTAAACGTCCTGGTATATGCAATTGTGGAAAAAATAATATTTGAACTCTTTGAAATGTTCCATCTGGGTTGCGGCTGAGAAAAGCCTTTCGCAAAGCTCCGAATAGGGCCACATTGAACCGCCGGTATCCATGAGGAGAATAAGTCTTACGGAATTTTCCCTTGATTTGTTAAAAACAAGCTCAATCTCTCCGCCTTCTTTGGCGGTTTTTTCTATTGTCTGATCTATATCCAGCTCTTCTTCCGAGCCTTCTCTTTTCAGCTCTCTGAGTTTTTTCAGGGCCATCTTGGTTTGTCTTACATCAAGGATAATGTCGTTTCTATAGTTTTTGAATCTTCTTTCTTCTGCCACTTTTGATGCCGACTGCATCCAGGATTCTCCGCCGACTCTTATTCCGCCGGGATGATATCCGTATGCTCCGAAGGGCGATGTTCCCCCTGTGCCTATCCATTTGCCTCCGCCGTCATGGCGCTCTTTCTGCTCTTTCAGCCTTTCCCTGAACTGTTTCATCAGTTCTTCCATGTCGTGTTCTTTCTTAAACTCTTCCAGCTTCTGCTGAAATTCCGCCATTTCTTCGGGACTCATCTTGGGAAGTTTGTGGACAGGGTTTTCAAGCCACTCAAGCACTTTATCGAGGTCGACGGGATCTGTTTTTATTCCGCCGAAATATTCCTGAAAAGCTTCATCAAACATATCGTAGAATGCTTCACTTTTTACAAGAAAAGCTCTCCCGATATAATAAAGGTGGTTCAGGCTTGATTGAAAATAGCCGTTATACAGCGCCTCTATAAAGGATATCCATTCTGTGACGGCAACAGGAACACCTTTTTTTCTTAAAAGATAAAAAAAATCAGTAAACATTATATAACTCCAGGATTATTGTCTCTTTACAATCGGTCTCAGAACTTCAGACACCTTTGTTTTAGAATCTTTTCCTGAATCCTCCCCCGCCCTGGGCATTGCTTAGTCTTACAAACCTTCCTGTATCCTGCTCGGTTTTAAGGAGCGCTCCAAGAAAAGGTATTTCAGAGGATATTTTATCTATGCTGATACCGCCCAGTGCAAGAACCTTTATCCAGTCAATAAGCTCGCTGGTTGACGGTTTTTTTCTCAAGCCCTCTACTTCGCGTATCCAGTAGAATTTCTTTATTGCTTCTCTCATAAGTTTATTTTCAATATCAGGGTAGTGAACCTTTACGATCCTTTCCATCATTTCCTGATCGGGAAACTCGATATAGTGAAATATACACCTTCTCAGAAAGGCGTCGGGGAGTTCCTTTTCCGAGTTGCTTGTAATAATAACAACAGGCCTGTGCTTTGCCCTGACTTCTTCATCAAGCTCCGGTATGTGAAAAGACATTTCATCAAGTTCGTTAAGAAGATCATTCGGAAACTCTACATCTGCTTTGTCAATTTCGTCTATCAAAAGAATCAGCTGCTCATCACTGGTAAAGGCCTGGCCAAGTCTTCCGAGCTTTATATACTGTCTTATATCGGAAATATCTTTGTCCTTAAACCTTGCGTCATTCAGCCTCTGAACGGTATCGTACACATAGAGGCCGTCCTTTGCCTTTGTAGTGGATTTAATATTCCATATAATAAGTTTCTTGTTGAGCGCCCCTGCAATGCTGTGAGCAAGAAGTGTTTTGCCTGTGCCGGGCTCGCCTTTAATAACAAGCGGTTTTCCCAAAGCTACTGAAACGTTTACAATCTCCATCAAAGGCTTTGACGCTATGTAGTTATCGCTCCCTTGATATCCCTGTGTGGTTGTTGCCATTTACTCCTCCTTCATATAAGTGAAAAATATCACTATATTATACGACTTAGTTATGCCTCTTGTCAACCGGGCTGATATAAAGCCGGTATAGAAAGATTCTACGCAAACTATGTTTCAGCCATAGCCGTCTTTTCATAGTCCCATCTATATATTATACCTTGATAAAAGTTAGTTATTATGGCACTTTATCAATAAATGTACTGTAGATATTCAAAATACTTTCATTTAACCCGAACATCTCTAATACTGATCTGCCTGCTATCTCTCTTATTTGTTTTCCATTCCCCGTCTTCAGCTCAGGAACAACCTTCGGTATGGAAAGATATGATAAACCGGGAAAAGACAGAGGTCAGGGAATATGAGCTTGAAATAGAAAAGTTCATTGCCAAACAGCCTGAAAAGGCTCAGGAGATACAGAATAAAACTCAGGAATTTAACCGTGAGTTGAGACATTTGCTTCTTATTCACAGTGTAGCTGAGAACAATCCTATTGAATTTCGCACCACATTAAAAAAGATGGATGCACTGAAAAAAAACGCTTATAACCTTATCAATCCGATACAGGAACAGATAAAGAATATAAACATATTTGAAAAAACCATCAACGAAAGGAAGGAAGAGTACAGCAAATTAGGCGAAGATAAATTACTGAATGATTCTGCCAGGATAAGCAGAGAATATGCAGAGGACCTGGTCAGGTTGTTAACACTTACAAGAACAACAAAACAGATACTTACTGTTTTTCCTCATCAGGTCGATGACTTTCTCCTGAGATTGGAACAAAAAAGATCAGAGATTGAGAAAGAGCTGGGTAATTCACTGCGAACCTATTTTTTTATGTCCATGCCGGGATATTATAAGTCAAATACATGGGAACTGGCTTACATAGTTGCAACCAAATGGCTGAAATTTGTAGCTCTTTACGGGTTAGCACCTTCTGAAGAACAAAAAAACGCTTTTAAGGATTTTATCCTGAAGGTATTTTTATCAGGACTCATAGCTTCCCTTGTATGTTATATTTTTCTGAAATGGCTCGGTAAAAAAATACATAACAGTCATACCGTAAGATATTGTTTGCCTTTCAGTATCTGGACGATGTTCGGTCTTTCGATCATTATCAACACCATAACCTCCGAGAATTTTCAGTTCGGCTCATACCAGGCATTCGGGGAAATTTTCCTTGCAGGAGGCGTGACATCTCTTGCCTGGAGTTTGCGCAAAACATCCCTTGCGGAGGATCATCGCCCCGGTCATAATATCCTGTGGCCCGTCTGGCTTATCTTTACCGCAGGAATAATTATACAGATACTGCGCATTCCTATTATTACAATAGCCCCCGTATTCACTGCCCTGCTTCTTATATGCGGCACATATTACTACTTTATCAGGAAACGTATAGTATCGGAACCGGAAAAAAAGCTGTCTCTTTTTACAGCCGGACTCATGGCAATACTTGCTGTAATAGCTCTACTCGGTCTGGGTAGTCTTTCCATGCTCGTATCAGCGCTCTGGTTCATGGTAATCTTAAATATTGAGCTCGGATCGGGACTGAGCAGCTATTTCTGGAAAACCATACACTCCGGCAAACAGAAATCCGCAGGCCTGATCTTGTTCGGCAACATGATTTTACCGCTTATCTTTATAGGACTTTTTACCCTCATTGTTATATGGGCATCGATATATTCAGGCGGGATGCCTCTTTTAATGAAAATTGTTCAATGGAAAACAGATTGGGGCATGGTATCGCTGCGGATTACAACATTGTTGACCCTTACCGCATTATTTTTTATTGCCCGTTCATTTATTGCCTTTTTTCATACGGCCATAACATTTTTAAAAAGACACTGGGAAAATATTGAAGAAGGCGTCATAAAATCCCTGCAAACCCTCTCATCGTATGTAATCTGGTTTTGTTATGTTATTGTTTCTTTAAACTTTCTGGGAATAGGCATCGGCAATCTTACCATTATCGCAGGAGGCCTGTCGGTAGGCGTAGGCTTTGCCCTCCAGGACCTTATTAAAAATTTCGTCAGCGGCCTTATACTGCTTTTCGGGCGTTCCATACATCCCGGCGATGAAATTCAGCTTGAAGATGTTCATGGAAGGGTTGAGAAGATCAATATCCGAAGCACTGTGGTGCAGACCAATGAGGATTCTACAATATTCCTGCCGAACTCTGATCTGGTTTCAAAAAAAATCGTCAACTGGACGCACAAAGACCCCAAGGGAAGGGCAGAGATAATTATAGGTGTGGCCTATGGTTCTGATACGAATCTCATAAAAGATCTGCTCATCCAGTGCGCGCTTTCAAATCCGGATGTATTAAAAGAGCCTCCCCCCTATGTTCTGTTCAGTGATTTCGGGGACAATGCCCTTGTTTTCCATCTTCGTTTCTGGATCATGCATGTAATACTTTTAAGAGACAGGGTAAAATCAATAATCCGTTTTGAAATTGACAGGGTTTTCAAAGAGCACAACATAGAAATAGCATATCCGCAGCGGGATATTCACATACGTTCTGTTGAAGGATTAACGGGTTATTTGAAAGCTGATGGTTCATTAACAGACGAGAAGCCTTAATACAAAGCCGCCTTTTTCTGAACCATTCAGGCAGCCCCGGTTTTTCCAGCCGACTTACCTTCGGTGATGTTGCTGAAACCTCTCTGGGTAGGGTATGCAAAAGATATATCGTTTTCCGCCGAAAACCTGTCCAGCAACTGTTCCCATACTTTGCTGGATGATGTTCTCCGGGTGCGGGGGTCACAAAGATACACGGCTGTGAGCAGCACACCTTTATCATTGACTTCCGTAAGTACGCGGGGTTCTAAGGGCATGTCAATAACCATGTACTTTTCCGATGCCTTGTCCATGGTTTCCTTCGCCCTCCTGCTTGCGTTCTCGCCCACAGCAATGATGATTTCTTCAAAAATATTAATGGCTTTCTTCCAGTTGCTCTCAAAGGTAATACTTACCTCAACGGTGTTCCAGACATACTCAAACCACCCCTTGGTGAAATTAACCTGGGGTTCCGTAAATACGGCGCTGTTTGAAATCTTCACGAGCCGTCCTGTTCGCATGTCCTTGGAAGTCCCTGAGGTGCCCGATTCCATGAGGGCGAACTGGAAAATGTCGATGTCGACAACATCTCCTGCATAATTCCCGATCTGAACCCTGTCGCCTGTTTCAAAAGGCTTTCGGACAAGAATAAACAGCCACCCGGCAAAATTCGCGAGAGGGTCCTTCAGGGCAACGGCCAGACCGGCCGACAGGAGACCGAAGTATGTGCTCAGGGAATGAAAGCCGCGAAGCCAGACAAGAGCAAGGAGAAGAATAAGAACAAATACGGAACAATATGTAGCTGCCTTTCGCCAGAGAAATTCCTTCTGTTTATCATGGGGAAAGCGGAGGAAAATTTTTACTAATGCCCAGTGAAGAAAGACAAAAAAGACAATGGCCAGAACAGAATCAAAAAGCCTGTCATAAAAACCCAAACTTTTGAGGTTCTCAAGGATTTTTATCATGTTCTATAGTATAGAATAATAAATACCGGCCTTGTAAATAAAAATCAGATGCTTCCAATAAAAGGAGGGTTTTTGAAGGATTTGCCGCCATCCCTTCCTTAAAGAGACGGCGGCCTTCTGCCTGAGTGAATGGCTACCGGATTAAGAGCCATTCCGGCTATACTTAAACTTCTTATTTACCTGCCTCTTCAACTGCAACTGCTACGGCGACTGTTGCGCCAACCATGGGGTTGTTGCCCATACCCAGAAATCCCATCATTTCTACATGAGCCGGTACAGAAGATGAGCCGGCAAATTGTGCATCACTGTGCATCCTTCCCATTGTGTCCGTCATGCCGTATGAAGCCGGGCCTGCAGCCATATTATCGGGATGCAATGTTCTTCCGGTGCCGCCCCCTGATGCAACGGAGAAATATTTTCTCTTTGCTTCATTACATTCTTTTTTGTATGTACCTGCCACAGGATGCTGGAATCGTGTCGGATTGGTTGAATTTCCCGTAATAGAAACATCAACCTTTTCATGATGCATAATGGCAACACCTTCCCGGACATCATCAGTACCATAACATCTCACCGCACCCTTTTCACCTTTTGAATAAGCCCGGTTTTCCACGATCTCAAGTTTCCCTGAGAGGTAATCGAATTTTGTTTTAACGTAGGTGAACCCGTTTATCCGTGAAATGATCTGTGCCGCGTCTTTTCCCAACCCGTTCAATATGACTTTTAACGGTTCCTTCCTTACTTTGTTAGCCGATTTAGCAATGCCGATAGCGCCTTCAGCAGCGGCGAAAGATTCATGCCCTGCTAGAAATGCAAAGCATCTCGTATCTTCCCTTAAAAGCATGGCAGCTAAGTTCCCATGTCCCAGACCCACTTTTCTGTCGTCTGCAACGGAACCGGAAATGCAGAATGCCTGCAATCCTTCCCCAATAGCTTCTGCGGCATCCGCTGCTTTTGTACAACCCCTTTTAATAGCCAGGGCAGCGCCGACAACGTAAGCCCAGCAAGCATTTTCAAAACATATAGGCTGAATTTCTTTGCTGATCTTATAGGGGTCTATTCCTTTTTGCTGGCAGATCTCTTTTGCTTCCTCTATTGAATTGATTCCATATTTATTTAATGTCTTATTGATCTGATCTATTCTTCTTTCATAGTTTTCAAACAGTGCCATATCGTCTACCCTCCTTATTCATGTCTCGGATCTATTAATTTTGCAGCTTCGTCAACCCGGCCATATTTTCCGGAAGCCTTTTTAAGGGCCTCGTTGGCATCTGTGCCTTTTGCAATCATTTCCATCATTCTGCCCAGACTGACAAATTCATAACCGATAATTTCGTTGTTGTCATCAAGGGCGATCTTTGTCACGTACCCTTCGGCCATTTCCAGATATCTGGGTCCCTTAGCCAATGTGCCGTACATTGTAGCAACCTGGCTCCTTAATCCCTTGCCAAGGTCTTCCAGTCCTGCCCCTATTGCCAGACCGCCCTCCGAGAAAGCGGATTGGCTTCTTCCATAAACTATCTGCAGGAACAGTTCTCTCATTGCCGTATTGATAGCATCGCATACCAGATCTGTATTCAATGCTTCAAGTATTGTTTTTCCGGGCAATATTTCAGCAGACATAGCGGCAGAATGGGTCATGCCTGAACAGCCGATTGTTTCTATTAATGCTTCCTCGATAACTCCTTCTTTAACATTGAGGCTCAATTTGCAGGCCCCCTGCTGCGGGGCGCACCAGCCTACTCCATGTGTAAAGGCGCATATATCTTTTATTTCTTTTGCCTGAGTCCATTTACCTTCCTGTGGTATCGGCGCCGGACCATGGTTTGCGCCTTTTGTTACGCAGCACATATTTTGCACTTCATTTGAATAGATCATAAGCGTATACCCTCCTCTGTTGTTCTCAATAATATGTTATATTAAATGCCCTTGTTCTGCCAATGATATTTGCCTCAATTTCAATGATTCTTTTTATTTTTCAATCTGGAAATATGGTATGCACTGTACTGCTGTTTTTTCATAAAATCTCGTGCTTGACATAAAAAATGAAAAGGCTTAACATTCTAAATAAGTTTTACAAATAAAAAAAGGGGGATTATATGAAAAAATCAATCTATGTCTCTATTGTCTTGTTGTTTGCTTATTTCTGTTTTGCCGGTTTATCCTTTGCTGCTGAAAAACCCGTAAAACTGGGTGTGATGTTTATTATGTCAGGACCTATGGGTGGATATGGAAAACATGGCAAGCAGGCAGTACAGATGGCTGTGGACGAGATAAACGCAAACGGCGGAATTCTAAAAAGGAAAGTAGAGGCTGTTTTTGAAGACACCAAGCTCAAGGTTGATATTGGCGGAGAGATTGCAAAAAAATTTATTACTGAAGATAAGGTAGACTTTATCATAGGACCGACTTCCAGCGCCGTGGCAGTGGCGGTGTCAAAGATTGCAAGCGAAAATAAGAAAATATTGATTTTAACGCAGGCTGCTGCGAATTCAATGACAGATGATCTCTTTAGCCCTTACCAGTTCAGCGTATTGAGTAATGCCATGATGCACTCGCGTTCAGGGGCGTACCATATGGCTTCAAAACCGTTTAAACGCTGGATGTGCATAGGACCTAATTATAACTACGGTCATGAATCATGGGCTGCATTCAAGAACAAGCTCAAGGAGTTGAGGCCGGATGTAGAGTTTGTCGGGGAATTATGGCCCAAGCTTATGGAAGGAGATTATACGTCTTTTATTAAAAAGATTGCCGAGCTCAAGCCCGATGCTGTTTGGTCGCCGTTGTGGGGCAATGATGCAAATAACTTTATCAAACAGGCATTACCTTTCGGTCTGTTCAAAAATATCAAATTTGCTTTTCCGGATGGGGCAGCCCTTGAAACGCTTGTACCCCTTGGGAAAGACCTGCCGGAAGGCACATATGTGGCAGCGCGTTACTTCTTCCTCACGCCTGATTCGGATATGAACAAGAAGTTTGTTAAAACCTATTATGAGAGGTTTAAAGATTACCCGGATTATATGGCAAACGAGACATATGCCGGTGTGTATTTTATAAAAGCTGCCGCAGAACGTGCAAACTCATTAGATGCTGATAAAATCATTAATGCTGTAGAAAGGGAACCGTTGGCATGGGAAACCCCGGAAGGTTGGAAGATAATGAGGAAAGAAGATCACTCAGTTGTTGAGGACGTAGTATGGGGCGAGACAGTATACAGCGAAAAATACGGGTTTTCCATTTTGAAAAACATGGAAGCAATACAGGCAGAACAGATATGCCGCACGCCGGATGAGCTCAAAGCGGTTCGTGATAAATTCAATAAGAAGATGAAGGAAAATAAAAAATAATTCAACGATGAGAAAATTCTCCTCATTGCCCATGCAATGCGTCAAAGCAGAGGAGCTACATTGTAATGCCCTGTAAGAGATAGGTAATTGTATTGAAAAATGAAAGGCAGGATCAGAAATGGTTCTGCCTTTCAGCAACATTCACCGAATGCGCGTTTCAATTATCTGCGATAGATAAAGTCATAATACCGTTTTGATTAATAAAAAACTGATAAGAATAATACTTGAGAAATTACTGCCTGCTGTAGATTAATTATTATTAATTCAAGATGATTATGGGATTCATAGGATTATATGTGATAAATTTACTGACATGCATATAGATAGAGTATTGTAAATGATTTAATAATAGAAGTACTGAATAAAAAAAGCGGGATTTTTTGAAAATATTAAACAGTCCTATTAAAAAGAGGAGGTTTTGTGCTTTTTACTGCTACCGGTGCTGTAAAAGAAGGGTTTCATATTTTAGGCTCCAGCACATTTCCCATCCATCTTCTGGATGGTGATAGGGCAGTGATTTTTGACGCCGGAGTTGCCTGCGCGGGAAAAATATATGCTGAAGCAATCCGATCAGTCATCGGTACAAAGGAGCCTGAAATACTCTTTCTTACCCACATGCACTGGGATCACTGCGGGGCAGTCAGCTATCTGAAAAAGGCATTTCCTTCTATGAAAATAGCAGCTTCTCAAAAGGCAGCGGAAACACTGAAGCGGCAACGGGTAATAGAACTTATCGGCAGGCTGGACAAAGATGTCAGGACTGCAATTGCCAACATGCCCGATGTTGATTCTTCCCGTTTGATCGACGAATCGTTTCAGCCTTTTGAAATAGATATGATTTTGGAAGACGGACAGATTATAGAATTGGATGGAAATACAGTTGTTAAGGCAATTGCAACTCCGGGTCACACAATGGACCACTTTAGTTACTATGTGCCGGAAGAGAAAGTGTTAATAGCTGCAGAAGCATCAGGCTGTCTGGATAGTATGGGTAATGTTATTACAGAGTTCCTGGCCGATTATAACGCCTATTTTATTTCTCTTAAAGGGCTCTCAACCCTCCCTGTTGAAGTCCTCTGTCAGGGACACCGTATTGTGTTTGTGGGGAAGGACGAGTCTGACGCTTATTTCGCCAGCGCCATTGACGAAGCAGTCAATTTCAAAAACAGGGTATATGAACTTCTCAAAAAAGAAGCAGGGTCCATAGAACGTGTGGTCGAACAAATCAAAGCCGAAAAATATGATATCAATAAGGGTATAAAACAGCCTCAAATCCCATATCTCCTTAATTTGAGAGCACAGGTGACTCATCTGGCCCGCAAACAGGACCGTCGGTAGAGCAGAAATATCCTTCCTTTCAAAAGAAGGATGCAGATTGCCAGCCCTGCATAAAA
>Ga0351906_1052_pt1 | contig 34982 bp, 33 predicted proteins | sample BONcelHT113001E5_FD_206866 | JGI IMG/M metagenome (GOLD analysis project Ga0351906, IMG submission 206866) | Enriched cells from coal bed in the Powder River Basin, Montana, United States - BONCAT cells T11 rep1 HSBNCT.T11.300.1.E5 ... | reverse complement strand
CGGAAAAACAATATGCGCTGTTATGGCTTCGCTGATTGCCGTTGATAACGGTTATCAGGCAGCTCTTATGGCGCCTACTGAAATCCTTGCCGAGCAGCATTATCTGACGATGCATAAATATTTTGATGAAATAGGAGTATCTCTTGTTTTTTTAAGAGGTAATATGGGTGCTGATAGAAAGTATATTCTTGAAGGCATTAAAAGCGGAAGGACAAAAGTAATCGTAGGAACCCATGCTATTATTCAGAAAGACGTTAATTTTAAAAAACTTGGATTAGTTATTATAGATGAACAACACAGGTTCGGTGTTATCCAGAGAAAACTCCTGAGGGAAAAAGGGTCACCAGACATAACTGATGAAGCCTTACACTTTACAAATGCTGCTCCTGATGTCCTTGTCATGACGGCAACGCCTATTCCAAGGACGCTCTCGATGGTTGTATACGGCGATCTTGATGTTTCTATTATCAATGAAATGCCGAAGAATAGACAGCAGATTCAAACAAAGGTGCTTCAGGATAAAAACAAAGCAACTGCCTATAAAACATTGGAAAAGAAAATATTCTTCGAAAATAAGACGGTTGAGATATTTTTGCCTCCATGAACCTTCTGGCGCCTGGTTTTTCAAAAAATCTTCATCAGGAAAATGAATTTTTAAAAAGGCTTCATAAATCGAGACAAGTCCGTATGCCTCTTCAACACTTTGTGGAACAACGCTATCCAAATTTACTCCATAGTCTTCGAAGGCCTTTTTTACAAGCGCTCTCAAGGTCCCCTGTTTCAATCCTTCTATTTCCGAATAGATAGGCGCTATTGTTTTGCGGTCCTCTGCTTCGCTTTCATCTCCAAGAATGTGGATTTCAGGGTGCACCATCTGGAACCTGTCCCCGAACTTTGTCACCTCGCCGGATATCATAAGCAAATTTCCTTTTTTACAAACATTTTTCAGATATTCGCGCGCCGATTGAAACCACTTTATGGAAATACTGCCTGTTTCATCATCAACAACCGCCTCGTAAGCCTTTTTACGGGAATGCCGGAAAAACAACGATCTTGATCCAGTAACCCTTGCAACAATTGTTGACTTTTCGCCCTTTGCCAGTTCACATATCGGCTTGATAACGCTTTTATCCATATATCTCAGCGGCAAAAACCAGAATAAATCCTCTATGGTTTTAATCCCTTTGCCTTCCAGCATTTCCGCAGTTTTTGGACCTACCCCTTTGAGGTGAATAATAGAAGTTGAAAGTCGATCTTTTTTCTTTTCCATATTGTGAGTTTTTATATTACAATATTTACGTCTTCATTTGAAAGAAGTTATAAATTCATTAAAATATTCCCGGTCGATTATGGAAACATTAAAAGAATCGTTTTTTAATAGCACCAAGATCAGAATTATCAGTGGCGATTTAACCCAAAGTGATGTGGATGCAATCGTTAATGCTGCAAACTCACACCTTCAGCATGGAGGTGGAGTGGCAGGAGCAATAGTAAGAAAGGGCGGGCAGATCATTCAGGAGGAGAGTAACAGGATGGGTTATGTTCCTGTCGGCAACTGCGCCCTTACGACAGGCGGCAGTCTGAAGGCAAAATATGTAATCCACGCTGTCGGTCCAAGATGGGGTGAAGGCAATGAAGAGCAGAAGTTAAGAAATGCCGTAAAAAACACGCTCATGCTTGCTGATAAAAAAGGGTTTAAGACAATTTCCATGCCAGCTATAAGCGCCGGTATATTCGGTTTTCCTAAAGAACAATGCGCAAGGATTATAATAGATGAGATTGCTGGATTTGCGAAAAAAAATGCGACATCTTTGAAAGAGATAAATATTTTTCTTATGGATAATGAGATCATCAACTATTTTAATACTGAGCTTGAAAAGCTTAAAGAAGGTAAATAGAAATGTGCGGCATATTTGGAATATTTAATCACAGTGAAGCAGCAAATATAACCTACCTTGGTCTCCACGCGTTACAACACCGGGGGCAGGAAAGCGCGGGTATTATATGTTCCGATAGTTCCGGTTTTTATTCACATAAAGAAATGGGGTTAGTATCGGATATCTTTAACGAAGAAGTGCTAAAAGGATTGAAAGGGAATAGGGCCATCGGACATGTGAGGTACTCAACAGCAGGAGCTTCATACGTTCAAAACGCTCAACCTTTTGCCGTTGAATACGCAAAGGGCCGTCTTGCTATCGCACACAATGGAAACCTTACAAACGCAAAAGTTATTCGGGATGAGCTGCAAAATTTTGGTTCCATATTTCAATCTACAATGGATACGGAAGTCATTGTTCACCTCATAGCTCTTTCACATGAAAACTCCACTATCGAGAGGGTAATAAGCACTTTACACAGGGTAGAAGGCTCATATTCGCTACTGATTTTAACGGACAAAGAGATTATTGCCGCAAGAGACCCCTATGGGTTCAGGCCCCTTGTAATCGGGAAAATAGGTGATTCATTTGTTATTTCAAGTGAAACCTGCGCCTTTGACCTTGTGCAGGCAGAATATATCAGAGAGATAGCTCCGGGGGAAGTTCTCCATATTACACAAGACAGAATTAAATCATATATGCCTTTTAAGAAGGTAAAGCCGAAACACTGTGTTTTTGAATATATTTATTTTGCCAGGCCCGACAGTTACATGTTCGGCAGAACTGTATATACTGTCAGAAAGGCACTGGGAAGAGAACTGGCTAAGGAAACACATGTGGACGCGGATATAGTAATCCCCATTCCTGATTCAGGCGCCGGCGCTGCTATCGGATACGCGCAGGAAACAGGTTTGCCTTTTGAGCTTGGGCTTATCAGGAATCATTACGTAGGCAGGACATTTATAGAACCTCGTGATTCTATAAGACATTTTGGCGTAAAACTGAAGTTGAATGCAGTGCATGATACCGTAAAGGATAAGAGGATTATAGTTGTGGATGATTCAATTGTCCGTTCAACAACCGGAAGCAAGATTGTAAAAATGTTGCAGCAACAGGGTGCAAAAGAAGTTCATTTCAGAGTCAGCTCTCCTCCAACTGCTTTTCCCTGCTTCTACGGCATAGATACACCTTCAAGGAGTCAGCTTATTGCATCTTCTCATTCTACAGATGAGATTAACACATTCATGGGATCGGACACCCTGGGGTATCTCAGTATAGATGGTATCAAAAAGGCAATTGGAGATAAAGAAGACGAATTCGATTATGACTTCTGTGATGCCTGCTTCTCCGGTTCCTATCCATCGAAGTTTCCATTAGGAATGGGCTTGGAACAAATGGAGCTGTTTCAAAAAAAATAATAACTTTTCGAATCGTTTTAAGCATCTCAAGCGATTCCGCAACAGGCGTTTTGTCTGTTGATATAACTTAATATATAAGGGGATATACATAATTATGGATGAAAAACAAAGATTGCTGGAAATTCTTAAGAAACTGTCTTATGAAGAAGGAGAATTCATTCTTAAAAGCGGTAAGAAAAGCACCTACTACATCGATGCGAGAGAAACTGCCCTAAACCCTGAAGGGATGTATCTTATAGGCAGGATTATGTATAAAATGGTGCGTGAAATACCCGGAATAGGTGCGGTCGGCGGGGTAAGCGTGGGAGCTGATCCGCTTGTATGCGCTGTAGCACTGGCTTCTTACAGCTTAAATGATGATCTTTCCGGTTTTTTTATACGAAAAGAACCAAAAGGTCACGGGAAAAACCTGTGGATCGAAGGAGCAAAAAACCTGAAAAAGGGGATGGACGTTATTATCCTTGAGGATGTTGTAACTACAGGGGGGTCTTCTTTGAAGGCGGTCGAAATTACCGAAGGCGAAGGCTATAATGTAAAAGGCATCATAGCGCTCCTTGATAGATTGGATGGCGGAAAAGAAGTTATAGAATCAAAAGGTTATATGTTTAAATCAATATTTGACCTTAACAATTTGCGGTAACATATTATATGCTTATAATAAAATACCCCGTTGATTACAACGGGGTATTAAAAAAGCAAATAAGTTTTGTTATATTAATTTACGGTAGGTTACCAATAATATATTGAATCCTTATGTGTTATCCACAACACCTCGGATATGGTCGATTAGTTTATCCCTTCCATATCCATCTTTTGAAGAAAAGAGAAAAACCCTGTCTTCACCAAAATTATTCTCAAATAACTTCTTTTTTGCAGACATATCGTTTTTGTTTACTTTATCAATCTTCGTAATCGCCATGGTGAAATCCAGACCTGTCCGGCTAATCCATTCTATTACGTTGCTGTCTATTTCATCTATGTTTCTTCTTACATCATAAACCCATATTAATCTCTTTATATATCTGTTTTTGTTTATATATCCCTCTATCATACCCTGCCATCCCTGGTATGTTTTTTTTGATACCTTTGCGTAACCGAACCCGGGAAAATCAGAGAAGATAATAAATTTCCTTTCTTTATCAAACTCATATTGTATCTGGTAAATATTTATCAACCTTGTCGCTCCCGGTGTGGAACTTGTCCTGGCAACTTTTTGCATAAGAAGCTTATTTATCATGGAGGACTTGCCTACATTGGACCTTCCGATAAAACAAATTTCCGGGTACTCCAACTGCGTTCTACCTTCAAATCCGGCAACGCTTTTAATATATTGTGAATTAATTATTTTCATATTTTGAATATCAGAAATTTATTTAATGTTCCTATGCTGAGGTCTTATAGCACATAGATGCATTTATTGCACTTGAATCTTTCATTTTAACCCGTCCAGAACATCTTTCAGTGCCCGGCTGACAACATTAATTTCTTCTACTTTCATGTTCGTGTGAAAAGGCAATGCGATGATTGATTTCCCTGCCGCCTCAGCTTCAGGAAAATCTCCCTCTTTAAAACCAAATTGCTCTACATAAAAAGGCTGGAGATGAATCGGGGTAAAATATGGCCTTGTCGGAATACCGTTTTTTTCCATTTCGTTAATAATATAGTTTCTGTCAATATCTGGAGAAAAACGTACAACGTACACAAACCAGCTCATCCTTGTTGTTGTTGGAACTATTGTTAAGGGGCTGATATTTTCAAACGATGAAAGCGCTTTATCATACTCTCTTGCTACAATATTTCTCTTCTTAAGAAATTCATCAAGCCTTTTTAACTGAACAACTCCCAGAGTTGCATTTATTTCCGACATACGGTAATTATATCCAAGTCTTGAATGATTGAGCCAGCCGTCGAATTTATCCCGGCCCTGGTTTCTAAGACTCCTGAACAAAGCTGCCCACTCTTCATCGTTTGTAACAAGGCAGGCGCCTTCACCGGTTGTCATTTGCTTATTCGGATAAAAAGCAAAAGCGCCTGCTCTCGCAATAGCTCCGGTCCTTTTGCCTTTATATTCTGCCCCTACTGCCTCACATGCGTCTTCAATAACAACAAGGTTATATCTTTCTGCTATATCAAGAATAGTATCCATATCTGCAGGCTGCCCAAAAATATGAACCACAAGAATAGCCTTGGTTCTTTTAGTAATTGCAGCTTCAATCAATTTAGGATTTATATTATAACTTACCGGATCAATATCGACGAACACAGGTTTTGCCCTTTCAAACAAAATGCAGTTCGCAGATGAAATAAAGCTGAATGGTGTTGTTATTACTTCATTATCTTGTTTTATATTGGTAGCTATCATGCACAGATGAAGGGCAGAAGTGCCGTTAGTCACTGCCACTGCATATTTCGCATTTGCCTGCATTGCGACCAACCGTTCAAACTCAAGAGTTTGAGAGCCAATGCTCAGGTTCCGCGATTGCATTACACGCACAACAGCTTTGATTTCTTCTGCTGTAATGTCGGGCATTGACATGGGAAGTTTCAGTGAAGGGGCAGTTATGTCTCCCCACTCATCTGCATTTTCAATGAAACTGCTCAAAGAAGGCATTGTCGTAAAAGCTACAGGAACATTCTGACACATATACTGGACATTTTTAATTGTCTGTTCCGGTGCATTTGCTATAGCAATAATGACCTCATCAATATTCTGCTTTTTAACAATATCGGATAGCTTTATTAGTGGTCCGAAGACGTGGATGCCATGCGTTTTCATGCCAATCTTTTTTGGATCATCATCGATAAACGCGCAAGGTTTCATGCCTAATTGCGGGTTTTCTTTCAACTCTCTTGCCATATTAACGCCATTACTCCCTGCGCCAACTATTAGAATCCTTTTATGGATTAAAATATCATTTTTTTTCCAATTAATATCATCAGAATAACGCTCCGACACCTTAATCAGCACCCTGATGCCCCCGAGAAGCAAAATACTGAGTATTGCTTCCATGATAAATATTGATCTTGGAAAAACATCAATCAATTTTGGAGTAAAAACAAAAACTGTTACTCCTAAAAGGATAATGGATCCAGCAAGAACAGCTCCGACTAAAGCCATAAAATCACGGGGCGTTGCATATCTCCAGATGCGGCGATACATACCAGCTGCGTAAAACAAAGACGGTCTTATAATGACAGCAAGGATAGTGAACGGCCAGATTGACTGAAAATAGCGGCTGAACAAATATCCCGGGTTGGAAATTTCTAAACGAAGCATGAGGCTGAACACTATTGAAGTCAGTGTTAAAAGTGCATCTGCAATCACCATATACCAGCAAGTCATTTTCACCTCAAAGCCATGAAGTTAATCAAAGCAATATAGTTTCTTTAGAAAACCTAATAAAAAACTGCCATGCCGGTCAAAATCGGCATTATTTGAAATATCTTCAAAAAAACCGTTTGATTGAACAATATCAAATATTTTTTCTATTTGCGTATCCTTCAATCTACCACACATATTTCTGGAAAGAGCACCGAGACGGATTTCGTTACCGATTTTTGATTTCCACTGTTTTTGGTACACAGACAACCTTTTTTCACTGAAATCATCGTTTTCAAAAGCATCTTTAATAACATCAGTCGCAATTTCAGCGCATGAAAGCCCGAAATAGATACCACCGCCTGTAGTTGTCTTCACCTGCCCGGCAGCCTCGCCAATCACAAGCACTCTATCTCTGAATGACTTTGAAACAATACCCTGGGCGATAGGTTTTACTTGTAAAGACATATCCTTTTCTTCCGGAAAATATTTTTCCATTATGTTTTTAAAACCTGTTTTTGTGTTTATCTTACTTAACAGCCCTACCCTTGCCATGCCGTCTCCAAGAGGAACTATCCACCCAAAGCCGCCTTTTGCAAATTTATTTCCTATTATAAGGGTAACGTCGTTATTCTTACAGAACTTCAAATATTTTTGGGCAGCTTTTACAAAACGGACCGGGTACCCAAGCCCGAGTTTTTTATTCATTTCATGCTCAATACCTGTAGCGATAACGAGCATTTTTCCTTTATATCTTACAACATTGTTTTCATTATCTACACAATCAATCTTAACACCGGCCTCATCTATCCTTGCATCCATGGCCCTGCATTTCAGGACGATCTCCGCTCCTTTTTTTATCGCCGATTCTAAAAGATATTTATCGAATCTTTGTCTCTCCACCACAAATGCAAAAGGCGAAGGATGTTTGTAGAAGATAGATGTACCAAAGGGAGAATCTATTCTCACATCCTGGATACTACGTAAAATCTGTTTGCTTGAAAAACCGAATTTTTCAAAGCTACCTTTGCCGATAATACCGGTGCATATAACATTTTTTCCAACTTCATCCTTTGCTTCCAGAACAAGCACTTCAAGGCCTTTTTCCGCAAGCATCCTTGTTGCATGAAGACCGGCAGGTCCTGCTCCAACCACTATTATATCGTATGTTCTCTTACACATCTCCATTAATAGACCTTCATTATTTTGCCTGAAACTATATCTTTTTTTCGCTCGACTCCCATTTCCCTTTAAACGTGATCCAGAAAGACAAGGATATGAGCTTTAAATCAAGACAAAATGATTGTTTTCTCACATACAAAGCATCGTAACGAAATTTCCGGCGGCGCGGGGCGTCTGCCGGCAAATAAACCTGGGCAAGACCGGTAAGGCCTGGAGTAACAGCAAGCCTGTCTTTAAACCCCGGCACTTCTTCAAGTCTAACTGATACCCTACCACCCCTGACTTCTCTTTCTTCAGGTCTGAGTGCCCTGGGGCCAACGAAACTCATATCGCCTTTCCATATATTGACAAGCTGCGGTAGTTCGTCCATGGCTGTTTTTCGTAATATCCTGCCTATTTTTGTAACCCTCGGATCACGTTCTACAGCTTGTATAGGACCTGATTCTTTTTCTGCATCTTCAATCATTGAACGGAACTTGATAACCCAAAAAGTTTTTCCGTACCTGCCCATCCGTTCCTGTATAAAAAACACAGATCCCTCATCCTCAAACTTGATTACAAGCATTATAATCATCCACAAAGGAGCTGAAATCAATAAACCTGCAGATGAAAGCGCTATGTCAAAGATTCTTTTCAGTCCTTGCATCCCACTGCATCATGGATTATTTTTCTGTATGTATCAATTACAATCCGTATGTCAAATTCTCTTAATGCCTTTTGTCTGCTGTATTTTCCCATCTTCTTCCTATCTTCCCGTGACAGCAGTATATATTTAATAATAGCATCAGTTAATGCTCTTTCGTCTTTCACGGGGACCAAAAAACCATTTTTACCATCTTCAACAACATCTCTGCACCCCGTTGCATCTGTTGTTATAACAGGTTTCCCTGAAGCCATTGCTTCAATAAGTGAGCTCGCTATACCTTCTCTGTAGGATGGCAGGACAGCTGCGTCGCAGTCGCGAAGAAATGGGCGGACATCATTTGTCTTGCCAAAATATCTTATAATGCATTCATTCTCCCATTCCTTTATTTTATCCTCAGGTATAGCAGATCTGTTTTCTTTATCAATTGGCCCTACAAGCCAGAATTCAGTAAAAGGATATGTTCTTTTTACCGCTCTCGCAGTTCCTGTAAACTCACCTATGCCTTTATCCCACAACATTCTTGCCAATAAAAGAAAGGTACATTTGTCCCGATCTTTTTCATCATCTTTGCAGAATTCAGGGGAAAAATAGTCGGTATTGACACCGGGGCCAGGGGTCAAAAAAACCTTTTTTTTATCAACTAATCTATTTTCAATAAAATATTCGCAATCATTCCTGTTCTGAAAAACAACATTCAATGCTATGGAAAAAGCTATTTTATATAGAATTTTATACAGAAAACCGCCTATCAATGTCTTGATGCTCTTCTCCGTGAATAGCCAGCCAAGTCCGCTGACTGTGCAAATAGAGCTTATCTTTGCAAGTCTTGCGGCAAATGTTCCATATATATTGATTTTAATAGTATAATGCAGAATAAGGTCAGGCATTTCATTCTTGTAAATTTTATAAAGCTCCATCATCAGCTTTAAATCTTTAAATGCGTTCGCTCCTTTTCTGTCAAGCTCCTTTAATGGGATGCATCTGAAACCTTCAGATTCCAGTAAAACAGCGTACTCATCTTCGGGGGCAATCAGTATTATCTCCTGTCCTTCTTTATTTAATTCTTTTATTATACCAAGCAGATAGTTGTATATAAAAAAGGCAGTATTCGCGACGCAAAGTATTTTCGCCATATATTAGCTCTTTTTCACAATTTATTTTTTAACCTATACGCCAGGATTTTATATTCACGATACTTTTCAAATTCAGGCAGGCTAACCTGTTCAAATACAGAGTCATCAATCTTGCTCTGAATATTTTTATAAATTGAATTACTCGTATTCTTATCAAAAATCAGCAGTTCCGTCTTATTCTCTCTCATAAATTTCATCAATTCTTCGGTTGTTTCTACAACAGGCAAAGGGCTGAATTCAGAATCAGCATAAAAAGCAATCCTTTGCAAACCGGGTTCTCCTGTAAAAATAATCCCTTTATACCCCATATTCTTAAAATAAGTACCGGCCTTCTTCATCTCTATCTTATCGTAACCACCAGGCGATAATGTTTTGGGCATTATGGCGATTAGAATTGCAATAATAAGGATGGTTGTAACATTTTTTACGAGAAAACCCGGGTGGCGTGTTCTCTTGAACCATAAGTATATCCATTCTTTTATTTCAAAAAAACCTATTCCTGCCCAGATGAGAACCGGTATCCCCATTAATAATCCATGCCTTGTGCTGAAGTAATAGACTTTTGTAATATACGCAAAGGCAATAATAAAAAAAACACCGAACCAGATTGCAACTAACACTTCGTTTTTATAGTCGTTTAATTTTCTTTTTCTGATTACACCAATAATCGCAAAGAAAATAAAAACAATATTCGCTGATTTTACAAGTTTAAGAAGAATGTCTGAAAAAAAGATTACATATTTATGGCTTTTTGCGAGTTCCAGAAAAATGGAAAGCTTTAAAGGCATAGTCTGAATAAGATTCGGTGGCATCTCGAGAGCATCAGCATTGACATTCATTAAGAGTGCCGGTATTTTTATCATCGCATGACTGAATTCCCATCTTCCAAGTTTATACTTTAAAATTAAAAGGAAAGGCGAGAGTAAAACCGGAATAGTAAAGACAAAGACAAAAAGAAAAAGAAAAAGCTTTTTAGTATTCGGTTTTATTTTCCAAAAATGCCAGATAATCCATAATATAATTAAAACAAATACAGAAACACCTTCGATTCGTGTAAAAATTGCTAACCCTGTTGAAAAGCTTGAAAATATAATCCATATCAGGCTTACACGTGAAATCCCCTCCCAGGCGAGCCATAACGCTGTCACAGAGAAAAACCAAAAAGTAGGCTCTCTCAGGACATCTGCTGAATAATCAGCAAGTCTCGGATTTATAATATAAAATAATGATGACACCATTGCTGTACGAACATCAAACATCCCTTTTATCATAAGAAAAAATGGGATCGCCGTAAGCGATCCCATAATCACTGAAACCATCCTGCCTGCTATTTCCCAGTCTGGAATTATCTTGTGAAAAAGCAAAATGAAAAATGGGTATAAATTAATAAAGAACAAATCCGAAACTTTATTCCATTCCCCTATCTCAAACAACTGTGCGGATTTTATATAGAGAATCCCGTCAGGTGTTATGACGCTTGAAACAACAACAAGATAGGATCTTATAAAAAAAGCACAAATAAATGCGACAGTTGGCAACAACCAGATTCTGGACTCAATGGCTTTAAACATTAAATCTGTTGTTCCTTTTCATTTCTTCTTTTCAATATCCTTGCCGGTACTCCTACAGCTACCGAATAAGATGGAATGTCACGTATCACAACACCCCCAGCCCCCACCGTAGTCCATTTGCCTATATTCTTTCCTAGAATCACAGATGATCCAATTCCGAGAAAAACACCCTCTCCTGCCAGAACGCCTCCTGCCAGATTTACCCCTGGGGCAATATGGGTAAAATCACCGATAACACAATCATGATCCACAGTTGCACCCGTATTAATAATGCAATGCTCACCTATATGGGTATCAGGCTGAATCGCTGCATTTGCAAAAACAACGCTTCCTTTTCCTACAATAACTGATGGGTGGACAAAGGCGCTGGGGTGAATAAGCGTAATCCATTCATAATGTACAAAACGACATGCAAGTTTTTTTCGTGTTACATTATCGCCTACGGCTATTAACGCTTTTATGTAGCTTCGTTTTTCCATATCAATAAGTGAACCCGCTATAGGTATGCCAAGTATTTCAGATCCCCATTTATCCGGATCGTCATCATAAATCCCATCAATAACAATCCCCATGGCAATAGCAGTTGCTAACACTACCTTTGCATGGCCCCCGCCGCCAATTACAGCGATTCTTTCCTTCATACACATCTTCCTTCTTTGCCGGAACCGGTAAATATCGGCATAGTTGCACAATTCTCAGCATTAACACCTTCTCTTTTCAGAACCTTGACAATAGTTAGGAAGAGTATCTTTATATCCAACCCCATATTCCTGTGATCCACATACCATATATCAAGCTTGAACCGTTCTTCCCAACTAATGGCATTTCTTCCATTTACCTGTGCCCACCCGGTAATTCCCGGTATTACATTATGACGTCTTGCCTGTTCCGGTGTATAAAGCGGCAGATATTCCATGAGAAGGGGGCGCGGCCCAACAAGACTCATCTCACCTTTTAACACATTCCACAATTCGGGCAATTCATCCAAGCTTGTTTTTCTCAAAAGTTTACCAATTCTTGTCAATCGTTTTTCGTCAGAATTTCTTTGATCTTTATTCAATTGTAACGGTCGCATAGTTCTAAATTTTATTATCTTAAATGGAATACCTTTGTAACCCGGTCTCATCTGATAAAAAAAGACAGGCGGTCCCATAGTGAGAAGTATTGCCAGAACAGTAAAAACTACTATAGGCAACAATAATAGAAGGCCTGTCAAGGCAAATAAAAAATCAAATACCCTTTTAATTTCTTATCTCCGGTAATATGGCTACCAAACATTTTCAAAATCCTTCGGTTCGTATGCATGATTGCGTTCCACAAAATAACTTTTCAGGGAAGTATTCCTTTTTATGTTTAAGAAATCACCATGCAATAATCTGTATATATATGCTATCGGGGTAAGTAAAAGATAGTAAATCAAGGTCAGTATGATTCTTGTGTTTATAAAGCCTAAAAAATATGCAAACTTCAGCCATCCGGCTGTAATTATTATAGCTAATCTTCCAAAAAAAACACCTATAACCAGAAGACATGAGGCTGCATAAAAAAACACTTGAAGCTTAAAAATCAGACCAAAAACAATACATGCCAATGCAAGTATGTTCATTGCCTCCAATGCTTTATGCAAATCAATATTTTTATTCATTAAAACACCTCTTGTAATAAAAATTTCACACGAAAGCTCCTAAAAAAGAGTATAAATAAAAGGTGCAATAGCAGAACCGGAGAATATGATAAGCATGCCGAATAAAAGTAACACAATAATTATCGGTAAGAGCCACCATTTCTTCCTTTCCTTCATAAATCCCCAAATATCTGAGAGTAATGACATGTATCAGCCTCCTTATGTACATCATCAGTTGAAACTATTTAGTTTTGCCTTAATAACATTCAATCTTTCATTGTTTTTTGGGTCAAAGCCGAGAAGATTGTTTTTAAGTACAAATTCAGAGACTAACAACCCTGTAAGCATATCGCCTTTTTTGCTCCAATGCTTATCAAGTCTCATATAAAGATCTTTTTCAGGATCCATCCATTGCTTTGTTTTTTTATCCGCATATTTTCTAAAAGGGTTGAGAAGATCAATATGGTTAATCTTCTCTTTATGAAAAAAATTCCGGAGAAATTTATTCGGCTGCTCAAGATCAATGCTTTTGTTTTTTACAATATATGGATAAACCTGTTCTTTAGCTGGTATAATCACGACAAGTAACTTTGCATTATTTTTTTCTGCAAGCTCTTTAAAGCTGCGAAGATTTTCAAAATGTTGCTCCCATGCTTTTCTAAGCCAGGGGAAATCGTTTAGAGGATAAAAAGCAAGCATATCAAGCTCTAATGGCAGATCACCCTTTTTGTCAACCTTCATCAACTTGCCCTTCAAGGCATGTATCGAAGATTTTATCCGACTTGCCATAAACTCTATCTTATGAGATACCAATGTTTCTTCCGTAATCCAGCATTTTACCTTTTGAAAAACAGAGTTACAGGCAGAACACTCATCATATTTGCTGCACATTACCTTTTCAGCATATTTTTTTGCCCGTCTGTCAAGATAAGAACTATCCCTCTCCTCGATAGTTCCGTCTTTATAATTAACAATTTTTCTCTTTTCAACAAGAAAACCGTCTAAAACAGTAAAAGGAGGAAATCGGTAATCATCATCAAGATCATTTACAAAGTAACCGAGAACGATCAGTCTGGGAGATTTTTTAACTTTTGAGATAATTTTTTCAGCCTTGATCAATTCCTGTTTTGTCCCGTATCCGGCAACACCGCACTTTAGTGTTCTTATACCAGTAAAATCTTCAATAAGTGTACCCCATTTATTTTCAAAAGCTCCGAAGTGATGGGTAAAACTGTCCCCGACAAGAAGAATATAGTCATTTTCACCAGAATAGGGTTTATCAAGACAACCTAACTCATTGGACCATATCTTATAATAATAATTACCCTCATGATGTACTTTTCTTTCCTGGGAATTCTCGGTAATGTCAAAGCCTGCAACACTGTCAGGCTTGAAATAGTGTCTCATCTGACGAGCACCCAGTTGCTTTTTGTAATCTGTAATTCTTAATAAACCTTCAACAACCGTCAAGGCCAGCAGAACCGCGAATACGGCAAGCACTATGTTAATTACATATTTTTTAATCAAGCCCATACTCCTCTTTCCAATCCTTTTTTTCCTGCCATTTCGGCTGTTCTTTTTTACTAAAGATATAGTTGCCCATAACAAGATAATCCATTTCAGTTCTCATAAAGCATTTGTAAGCATCAGCAGGAGTGCACACAACGGGTTCTCCTCGCACATTAAAGCTGGTGTTCACTATTAACCCATACCCGGTTTTTTCTTTAAATGACTTTATGAGTTTCTGATATTCAGGGTTTGTCTCACCATGAACTGTCTGCAATCTGGCAGAATAATCAATATGAGTAATGGCTGGAATATCGGATCGGAGAAAATATAATTTGTCTCTCCAGCCAAGTGAATGATAATTATCCGGAAGAATGTTCCTGTGTTCTTTCTTAATGTCTGCAATTAAAAGCATGTATGGAGAATCCTTCTTAATATCAAAAAACTGCTCTGAATCCTCGGCAAGAACTGATGGGGCAAAAGGGCGGAAACCTTCTCTGAATTTAATTTTAAGATTAAGTTTTTTCTGCATTTCGGTATTTCGTGCATCAGCAAGTATACTTCTATTTCCTAATGCACGCGGCCCCCATTCCATACGTCCCTGAAGCCATCCCACAACATTGCCTTCACTGAGAAGCTGTGCCGCACTGTCGCACAAAAGGTTAAAATCATCAAAGTGTTTGTATTTACCCTTGAATTGCCTCACTGATTTTTCTATTTCTGTATCGGAAAATACCGGCCCTAAATATGATCCCTGCATTTTGTCTTTCTTTCCATTTACTTTTCTTGGCATATTAAAATAAATATAATACCCACAATATGCACCGCCCAATGCTCCGCCTGCATCTCCAGCAGCGGGTTGAATCCAGATATCGTCGAAAAGGTTACTTTTTATAAGCTTGCCGTTTGCTACGCAGTTAAGAGCCACGCCGCCTGCAAGACAAAGATATTTTGAATTCGTTAGTTTTTTTGCTTCTTTTGCCATGCTGTACACAATGTCTTCCGTTACCCTCTGGATTGCCAGCGCCAGATTACAGTGTTCCTGGGATATTTCATCATCATCCCTTCGCCTTGTCATCCCGAACAATGCTGCCCATTTTGTGTCATTAACCATCTTAAGCCCTGCGGCATAGTCAAAATATTCCTGGTTAAGCCATATCGAACCGTCATCTTTGATTGTCACAATGTTTTTTTTGATAATCTCAACAAAATGTTCAAACCCCTTAGAATCAGGGTCTCCATAAGGCGCAAGACCCATCAGCTTGTATTCACCTGAGTTAACCTTAAAACCAAGATAGTAAGTGAATGCAGAATATAAAAGACCTACCGAATGCGGGAATTTCAATTCGCGCAGGATTTTTATTGTATTTCCTTTACCGTGCGATATAGATGCCGTTGCCCATTCCCCTACCCCATCAATAGTCAGAATTGCAGATTCTTCATAAGGTGAGGGGAAAAAAGCGCTTCCGGCATGTGAGAGATGGTGCTCAGGGAACAAAAGCTTGATTTTGTCAGTATTAATTTTATTTATCTGTGCCAGCTCATCTATTATCACCTTTTTGAGCATCAGCTTTTCCTTAATCCATACAGGGATCGCTGAGATAAAAGACTTCAGACCCTTCGGCGCAAAGGCATAGTATGTCTCCAGCAAACGTTCAAATTTTATAAAGGGCTTATCGTAAAAAACAATCGCGTCTATTTCATTGATGGATAATCCTGCCTCGTCAAGGCAATATTTCACTGCATTTAAAGGGAAGGATGGATCATGTTTCTTTCTTGTAAAACGTTCTTCTTGAGCAGCAGCCACAATATGATCGTCCGACAACAGGGCTGCTGCCGAATCATGATAAAAAGCCGATATTCCTAATATATACATATACTACCTCTACATTTCTACATTTTTATGTAACGCAAAAAAATACGATAAAATTCTCTTAATTAGACTTTATATGTGGTAAGGCTGTATAATAATCAATAAAAGCTGAAGTTACAAGCTCTTTTGAAAAATTGTCACTTGTCCTCTGCCGCGCATTAATTCCCATTGACTCTCTTAATGCCGGATCCTCAATCATTTTTGACATTTTTTGTGTAAGACTATCTATATCGCCCGGTTTAAAAAGAAAACCAGTCGAACCATCTTCTATTGCATCGGTAATCCCGTATATGCTCGTTGCAATAGAAGGGATTCCTACAGAGCCGGCTTCAATGACTACAAGACCAAATCCTTCACGATAACTCGGCAGACATAATACATCAGCCGCTGCCATAAATCTCTCAGGCTTATCGGTAAAATCATAAAAAAATATTTTATCAATACAATTACTGCAAATTGTAAGCATCCTGTTTTTTATCCCTTCTTCGTCCGGCCCTACAATAAGAAGATATGCATTTTTTGCAGACTCGCTCAACTTTGAAAAAGCCAAGGCAAGATCAAGGAGTCCTTTGTCAGCATTTAGTCTTCCGAGGAAGAGAAAAAGGACATTGTCTTCAGATATATTAAACTGTCTCCTCAACTCTGCGCGCGCTTTTAAATCATGCTTAAAACGCATACCATCCACTCCACAGATTGACCCGTTCCCGATTACAAAAGATTTTCCGGGCAGAACAATATTTTCTTTAATAATAAAATCCTGCTGTGACTTGCTGTCGGTAAGTATATGCGTGGCACACAGAGCTATCAGTTTGTCCGTATTCTTTAATATTAAACGCCTGATCCCTTTTCCGTTAACCCAGACCTGCCCGGTGAATGTATGGATTCTTATTGGTACACCAGCCAAATAAGCAGCAAGCATTGAGACGAAACCCGCCTTTGGAGTTATAGAGTGGACTATATCAAATGATTTGCCTCTGAACAGCTTGAATAGTATGAACATTGCCCATATATCAGAAAATGGTGACGGTTTTCTTTTGATATTTACGGGAACAACCTTGACATCAAGTCCATATGGTTTAAGAAATTCCTTATTTTTAGTGTTTACTACTACGGTCACTGTGTTTTCATTGCTTAATTTTCTTATGTGTTCCACCATAAAAACACATAAGGAAAGCTCTATTGCAGCTACAAAACAAATTTTTCTGTGTTTTTTATGATTATTCCCTTCTTTTTCTGCAATCATTTCCGGATACACTGTTTGTTGCCCTTTATGAAGTCACAATTAGTTTTCATAAGAACATTTTAATAATTATGGGATAGGTACTGATAAAATCTGTTTTATAATATTGTCAGCATGTGCTTTTTCTTTATTTGATAATTTTCGATTACGCAAATCTACGAGAAACTCGTGCGAGTTCACTGAAGATGAAACTCTATAGGCAAAGCATTTAAAAAAGGACCCTGCCATTAATTGCGCAGTCCGGAATTTCCCGATACGAAGAGGGCCATAAGTTTTTATAATCTTCCTTACCGTTTTGCAACTCAATAGATAGTTGTTTATATTCACACGACCTTCCCTGACAAAATATAAAGGCTCCTTTAGTCTGTCGAACCTTGATGTTTGATACGTCCTACACCAGAGCTCACAGTCTTCCGCACGGATATATGCAGGATTATATGGATTTTTCCTGAACCATTCCGTACGCCCCATCGTAGTTGCGTGATGCAATAAACCTGCTTTTAGAGCATTCTCCGGTTTAATACTCAAGGGATCAATGCCCCTTATTCCCTTAACTCTACAATATTGATCCATGGAATACATGGCAGTATCAACAACATCCATATCCGGGTTTATTTTTAAATACTCAATTTGTTTTGATAACCGCTCTGGATGCATCATATCATCTGCATCCATTCTTGCATAATATTCACCTCTTGCCATAGATGTCATTTGATTAAGAGCATTTACAAAACCCTTTCTCCTGTCTTCCCTGTAAACACGGACCCGCGGGTCTTTTACAGATTGCACGATTTCAAACGATTTATCGACAGAATTGTCATCAATAACAATAAGTTCCCAGTTCTTGAAGCTTTGCGCAAAGATAGACCGCAGAGCATCCCTGATCGTATCGGCATTGTTATAAAACGTCAATCCTATTGAAATTTCCGGTTTCATCATTATTATGCCAAACTACAATAAATTCGTAACAACAAAATTCCTTTTTTGTCACCACTGACTTAATCTGAAATCTTGTAAATTTAATTATTTCCAAACTTCTACTTTTGCCAGAGTAACAATTCTGTAATTTTTTCGAGGTCTCTTATTGTTATGTGTAGAACTACATCTTTTCGTCGAGGTTTTTCCCTGTCTCTATATGATTAAAATTCGGAATTAATTGCTTAACTGATTCTACAATATCCTGTTTTGTGGTTTTCTTTTCAGTTTGTAAAACCAAACCCTCAATATTTTTGATAAAAGAGACTAAGGGTTCAACGGACTTTCTTTCATGCTTAATGCCCGCAAGGGCCGCCATATTGACATCGACTGTCTTTTCACCATCTGCCACAAACTCTTCGTAAGGTTTTTCCCCACTCGTGTCTAAAGGCGTTAACAGCAACGGGTAGCAGCCTCTTCCTATGTCAGCCTCAACGCTCTTTCGCGCCCGCGTTTCATCCTCGTAGCGCTGAGGTTTGAACCCGTATGCATCCAGTACAATAGTTGCGACTATCTCGAGGTCAACAAGATCGCTTTCCAGATCAAGAGTCGGTATCAATATATGGCGGTTCGGGGCACAAAAGGCGGCCAGCACGCATATTTGCCCCGATTCAAGGGGCGAAACAAAATATCGAAAAGTATTTTTAGGAACAGCAAGCGGCTGATGTTTATTTAATCTTATAATAAAGCTTTCCAGAAGACTGCCCCTGGAAAAAGCAACATTTGCGAAACGCGCCGAGGCAGCGGTCTGGGAAGGGTTAATCAGAACTTCTCCGGAAAATATGAACTGTTCCATCAGATGTTTGCTTGCGCCCATAAGGTTGACTGGATTCGCTGCTTTATCGGTAGAAACACAAAAATATCGATAGCCGGTCTGCTTTTTAGAAAGCCACCCTAAAAAACGTGCCGGCCTCACAAGATTGACATCGAACATCTGGAGCAGCGAATAGACATCTTTTTCTGAGCGAACATGTTTTAAGGCTGCAAAGTTCAGGATATATTTGAATGAGGGTGTTTCGGAGAGGAATTGATGCATTAATGATGAACCGAAATCGAGGGGAAATGTGCGAAAATCTGTAGATGACAAATTATTTGACTCATTGCGAAGACTCCGAACCAACTCCGCTAAATCATTCTCGCTCTGGTCAACCACGTACAACGCAGAAGGCCTGAATTCACTCAAGACACGCACCGTTGCGCTGCCAATACTGCCCGCACCTCCGATCACAAGGATTCTACTGCCTCTTATCTGATCAGTCAAATTGTGACGATTTGAATCAAAATCTTTCTGAAAAAGACTGGCAGGCCTCTTTGTAACAAGTGCCGCCAGACTATCGATTGACATATCTTTCATTAATCATTTCCTTATTTCTCATGAATTGCTCTTCATATATTGCTGCCAGGCTTCAAAGAGTGCCTGTTCAATATCAACGAGAGGTTTAAAGCCGAAAGCACCGTTTGCCTTAGCATAACTTCCAAAAGAAACGTCAATATCCGGAAGCCTGACAAGAGCTGGGTCATATTCAATTTCAACGGGCAAACCGGAAAATGAAGCAATTAATTCGACAATTCTGCGTATAGAATAGGGCTTGCCGGAACATATGTTAAAGATTTCACCCCAAAAATCACCCTGAACCATTTTAATGTAGGCATCAACCACATCGTTCACATCAATAAAATCCCTCTCTGTATGGAGATTCCCCATTTTGATAATCAGTTTATCTTTTTGATTAAGCGAATTTTTTATCCTTTTGAGGATTGCCCCTACAACCAATGTTTCCGGAATACCCGTACCTACAATATTAAAAGGCCTTGCAATCACAATCTTCATTCTGTGACTCTGAACATAGTTCAAACCGGCAAGCACCACTGCATGCTTACTAATTCCATAGGCATTGATAGGGTGACAGGGATGGTCTTCGATAAGCGGAAAGTCTTTGGGAGACGCAAGACCGTATTCAGCGCTGGAGCCAATTATGACAATACGCGATTCGGGGGAATATTTCCGTACTAATTCCAACAGGTATATGCTTCCCATAAAATTGACACTATATATATGAGATAAATTATCGCCGATAAACCCTGCAAGATGAAAAATCCAGTCTGGCTTTAAAAGCTTTATAAAGCCCTCAAGTTTATCCGGGTTACAGATATCGACTTGAAAATAGTCATCAAGGGTTATTCCGGAAGGTGCCTGTTCGGCCAAATCAATACCACAGACACGAATCTCATCATCTAAATCATGAAGCTTCCCGGTTAAATGTCGGGCGCAAAAACCTAATGCCCCTGTAATAAGTGCAGTTTTCACATTCATATGTTTAAATCCGGTAAAAATATCTTTGGATCATTGACAAAATCTGCGCTTGCCTGCTCGTAATCTTCAAATCGCCCGATATCCTGCCAGTAACAATCTGTCTGGTAGCATGCCACACGCTTACCGGCTGATTTAAGAGCAGTCATCAGATGAGGAATATCGAATTTGTTTTCGGAAGGAATAAAAGAAAGTGATTCTGAAGACAGGACATTGATCCCCATGCTTACGTCATATTCCAGAACAGGTTTTTCCCTGTATTCATGGAGGAATCCTTCCTTTGTTTTTATAATAACGCCATAGTCTATATGTGCCTTGCGCAAAGTAACTGCTATTGTTCCTGAAGCATTATTGGCGTCATGATAATCAACTATTCTTCTGTAATCAAGGGTCGTTAATATGTCACCGTTCATGACAAGTAAATGCTTCTCAGGCTTTTTTAACATCTTCAATGAACCGGCCGTTCCCAGGGGTTCATCTTCAATGTAGTATTCAATATTGACGCCCCAGCGCGATCCGTCTCCAAAAGTTGCAATAAAGAGTTGCGCCATATGTCCGAGCATTAATGCTATTCTTTTGATACCCGCTGCAGCGATTTGTCTGATAACAACTTCAATTATCGGCAGATCACCAATGGGGAGCAAGGGTTTCGGTATTACCATAGTAAAAGGTTTCAGCCTGACCCCTTTTCCTCCTGCTAATATTACGGCCATCATATCTATCAACACCCGGAAACCAAGTCGTCTTGAAATCTATGAGTTTTACATATATTACAGTCAAAATCAGAAAATATGCTGAATAATCCCATACCACACTCCCTTTTATCCATTTTCCGAGGCTCACGCAGCACGCTCTCAATAACAATGTACGCAAACCCATAAATTGCAACCAATATGGCAGTTTTAAGCATCATTTGTCTCGAAATGCCATCCAATCCCAATCTCCCCGAATCTTGGCTTGAAACACAGACGCATTATCCTGCGCCCAAATATCAGTTCGCGCTAACAATATAGGATCGCATGAAGAAAGGTTTATTCCAGAACGGCTCGATGCTGCAATGGTATACCCAGCCTTCGAAACAGCCTCACGCACACGTAAATCCTCTGCCCCATGAGGATAAGACATACAAGTCACAGGCAATCCTACTATATCTTCTATCCATTTACGGCTACTGGTGAGTTCATCCCGCAGTTCGTTGGTATCACAATCGGTGAGACGACGGTGTGTGTAGCCATGGGCACCAATAGTAACACCAGGAACATTTGCCAGATCACGCAATGCACTGACAGAGAGATAGATAGAGTTGCCTGATTGAATGAATCCTGGAGTAACAAAAACGGTGAACGGTATACTTAATCGTTCAAGTATCGGAGCGGCTACTTCGAGATTATCCCGATAACCATCATCAAAAGTCACCGAGATTCCAACATCAGGCAACTGCGACAGGGGAACTACTCTCCCAGCGTTAAGATCGGCAAGTACTTCCATATGCGCTCTGAAAACATTAGGCTTAATGTTATACATCAAGCGAATATCATCAGGAACAGGGGTGCCCACCGCGTGGTACATGATTATCCGAAAACCATGAACGGTGTTTCCTGATATGCGATGACTCAGGCCATATATTGAACTGAACGCCTTTCCAACAGTGCAACGCCAGCTCCTCATCTGCTGAAATGTCATGATAAAGGTATCATTTGTGTGTAAATAAAACAGCACACCATATTAAAATATCACTCCCTTATTCTCTAAAAAAAGTTTTATTATATGTACTGATTTAAATTCAGCGATTTCGAGGATATCAAAGGAAATATTAAATAGGGTCTCCAGTTCCATAATCAAGTTCACCATGGCCAGTGAGTCCCAACCTGGAAGCGAGTCCTGATCGGAATTATCACTTATTTGATCAACTGAAAGATTTAATACACCGGCTATTGCTGACATTAGTTTTTCAGAATTATTCATTTTTCCACTCTCTATAAGATAGGATTCTAAGATATTTCATTTATGTTTATCCAGTCAGGTAAATCAATCTTTGTTGGCAATTCAAGAGTATACTCAACGCCATGAGAATTCTCATGCACACGTTTCATACCCCATCGATCCAGAAGGTTCGAAACTTGAGAATTCTTTGGTGAAGCATAATATGCCGCTTTGAGCTGTCTAAACCCCATTAATGAAACTTTTTTCAGAAGGCTGCTCCAAAGCGCATCTTCCGCACCACGTCCTATGGCACGACAACTCAATAAGAACGAATCAAGCTCTGCGCTGTCGGTATCTTGATCTTTCAGTACTATACACAATCCTACAATACCTTGATCTCCAAACCTGTCACTCAAAGAGAGCGTCAACAGTATGCTACCAGGCATATCTATCATTTTACGGAGTTTAGCCTCACTGTGTCGACGGGTTGTAAGATTGAACTGGTTAGTCTTGGCGAGCATCTGATGGGCTCTCTGTAAACTGCTTTCGTCCACCGGACGGATAATAGCCTCTAGACCGAGACTTTTTAGGAAGTCATCGGGACTGCAACTCGTCTCAAGCTTTTTTCTGAATAACTGTAGCTGATAGTCTTGTGCGCGTGTAATGTCTTCCTGACTAATTCTGACAGTATCAAAACTTGGACATTTTAACAACGCAGTATAAATAGACAGGGGATCCTTCCCTACTGACAGAACTTGAACTTCAGGTAAGGCAAAGAACATCTGTTCCCGCTCAAAAGGCTGGTCATCAACAAAAACAAAACTATCAATTCCCACGTTAAGTTCCCTTGCTGCTTCAATAAGGTTCTGACTTTTTTCCTTCCAATTAACTTTAATGATAGAAAAATCCTCCAATTTCAAAGGCATATCCCTAAGAGTATCAAATGCTTGCTCAACATCATCAAGATTATTTTTACTCAACAGAACAAGTAAAACACCTCGATGCTTCAAGGACAAAACAAACTGTTGTATTCGACGGTAAATATTACCCGGGTAATCATTTCCAATTTTCAGTCTTGATATGCCATCCTCCCCCAGTACACCACCCCAGAGTGTGTGGTCAAGGTCAATAGCAAGGACTTTTGCTTGCGGCTTTATAATAGCCGTTACAAGTCGAGCTATTTCAGCCGAAAAAGAGTATATAGAACGGGCGGCAATTGGTTGACGTGCGAATAAATCCATTTTAAGGTCGAACACCGCCGATGAGCCGTTCAATGAAATCCAATGAGAAAAATCAAATATGCTGATTTTGCCGGATGAGGCAAACTCATGGAGATCAAGATTAATCCGTCGAACAATTTCATTTACTCCAAAGGGACGATGGAAATCATGCAATCTGCCTTTCCACAACTCCGGAACAGAAAATGTAGATAAAAAAAGTGGGGCAACGCCCCGATAAGATAAAATAATATTTTCTATTCTGGAATTCATAATTTCATAGGCATTGCGACGTTGTTCCACACTCATTGTGTCAGCTTCCCATGCAAGAAGTGGATATAGGTCCTCCATTCTCCATAGAATCAAAATCATATCGGGTTCGGAAGCAAGAAACATAGAATCTTGATTAAATAATTCCTGTTCTATATTCTCAAGTTCGCCGAAAATCATCTCAGGCTGGCATGGAATACAGGAGAGTGCGAGACGAAGATGGTCCAGCATTGTCTCTACGGTAAAGGTTCGCAAAATACCAAGTTTGAATGGCCTGCCTCGCATCGCACCATCCAAATCTGCAATCAATGCAAGGCATTTGCGCACTGCGCCTAAAGTATTGCTCTCCAATTCTTTTTGTATTGTATGGCGCATGGCCGAAGGCCATTGCATTGGCGGAAGCATATCAAAGACCATGAATCAGATCCTCCCTATTTCAAAAAATACTTATTGTAAAAAACGCTTATTATTTATACGGCGATACTATCAGGGCATTCGTAACCCACCAGTAACCGGTAAATTGACGCCATTTAGAAACCCCGCGAGGGGGTTATAAAGATAAGCAATGGCTTCTGCTACATCCTGAGGTTCACATAATCTTCGCAAAGGGTTTGAAGCTTCCTCTATTTTCTTTGCTACAGCAGAAATGTTGCCGGAATAAGGGGTTTCCATGAGACCGGGCGATACAGCATTACTACGGATACCTTTTGGGCCCAACTCAAGTGCCAAGCTTCTAATCAAACTCCAGCATGCCATTTTTGCAGATACATAGGCTGACATTTTTGCAGGCGGCGTATCGAATACCGCCTGTGTTAACACAGCGATAATAAATCGTCCAAGTAGCCTTTTTTCGGAGCTCATAAATGCCGTTACAAGCGCTTGCAATGAGAGCACTTCAACCGTCCAGTGATTATATAACGCTTCCATATTTTTTGCATCGATTACATTCAAACTGCTCAGCGGTGAGGCTGCGGCATGAATAATACCAAATATATTATGGTGTTGAGAGATAATACCCGCTTTATGAGTTACGGAAGCTATATCGGATAGATCACAGGCCACTACACCTGCAACTGATTTTCCCAGCTTTCTACTTATTGAAGTAAGCTTATCATTATCTCTGCCCCACAGTAAGAGCTTGGCGCCATCACTAACCAATCTTTGACAGATAGCTGATCCAAGAACACCGGTTGAACCTGTTACAACGATTATCTTTCCCGATAGCACATCAGATATCCGGACCTTATCATTATTTTCCAAGCTTTCAATGGAACATCCCACAACTGGTCTGTGCTCTTGCCTTATAGTAGGACTATCTTCCGGTGTATCACAAACAGATAAGCTAAAAGATTGTTGATTGTCCTTGTGTGAAATAAGCATTACTTTTGCAACCCCATCAATAAAAACCCTATTGGCATCATTAATATCACAGCCTACAATTTTTAAGACAAGCATATTTAAAGCAGTGTTGATTGCTGAAATGGTGGCGCTAAAACACAAAGTATCACCGAGTCGTATCATCTCGCGCCAGTTAATCTGAAATGTATTCCAAAGCGCCCCCGGTCCAGGAATTTCCATGCCGATCAGGGTAGATATGAATGATGCAGCCAGCATCCCATGTACTACCTGTCCCCCAACTGCTGAACGGGATGCATAGAGCCCATCCATGTGAATTGGGTTTTTATCGCCTGTCAAATCTGCAAACATGTTAAGATCACTCTGAGTAAATTGATGTATGATTTCACGCCTATCACCAACGTGCCATTCGCGAGCGGCTGCGTCATTATAACCATTCGCGTTCATAGGGTTGAGTCTCCGTCCATCATAGAAGCGTACCAGTTTTCCGGATGAGTTATATCTGCGACAATATCGGCATCTTTTGTAAAATACCAGAAGGGCCAGACAGCATAACGCTGCTTGATCGGCTTGAGTACTCCTATTATTTTGCGAATAAAAGGCGGGAATCCCATCATTTGGAGCACATGAACTCCTTCGTCTCGGGCATACTTATATGCAGCAGCGACCAAATCTATTATTATATCCGGATTATTATTCAATGCAATTAAATCCGTAATCATCATTCTTTTTAAGTCCAACTCGGGTGAGTCCCAGCGGGTCAAAACAGCATATCCTTTTAATTGACCGTTTATCCGATTACACAAAATTATTGGCTTCCTATGAGACGCTGCAGGGTGGCCAAATTGCCATCTTATCGCATTGCCATCACGTCGGGCAAGAAAACAATTATATCTTTCGTCAGTTAGTGACTCCCAGAGAGTATCAAATTCCGAAGAGGCTTCAAATGGCTGCACAAATTGAACCCCCGAATGCTGATATGACCTCCAGCGCTGTTTAAATATTCTCTCAAGAGCAAAAAAAGGGCCAAAAAATCCGCCAATCATCGTTGAAATACATTTGTTATAACCCTTCTTGCGCGACACCGATGCAACGAAATCCGTTCCAGAAATTACCCAAAACAATGACTGATTATAATCTTCCTGGGGAATCATTTTTGCGCCTGCTACTCGAAAAAGCTGGCCAGCCAACTCGTTAGCGCTGGAAAAAATGAGAACATCGGCAGGATTGCGGGTAAAGAATGCTGCAAGCAGTTGAAAAGTACTGCTGCGAAAACCTTCATCTACAGTAAAAGAATGCGCTGCGCCTATTATTAATTGTTTTCTTTTATATGAATAAGACCTTGGAATGTTTCCGATAAATCCTACGATCTTATTATTTGCTTCCAATACCCAACCTAAGGGCCAGCCTTCAGGGCAGAATGGATTGTCAAGCCAAAACCATTGCCACGCCAATTCACTTTGTTCGCCGAACATGCCGTTACGAAGACAAAGGGCTTGTACAGCCCTTTCATCTTCAAACTTAGCTTCGCGAAGAGTCAGTCTATTTTTGATGTTGTGCTGCATCTATGCTGGTCTTTGACCTCGCAATTTTTCTATTGTCTTCCATATTCCATGAGGGAAGAAGCATATAAAGTAGAATAAAATAAACTTGTATCCACAGTTAATGTGCGGAAATATCTTCCGTCGCGCATCGCGGTTCTTTCCCTGTGCAAGATCAACCTTAGCCAGGTAAACGTCAATGGTTGCTCTTAAATATCTGATTTCATCAAAGTAATCATCATGGAAGCCGGCAAACATTTGAGCATATGTGTCAATTATCATCTTCCATTCGTGAGGTAGTGATAAAGGATGGGAAAAGGTCCAGCAGTCGTTATGTATTCTCGCTTTCCCCAAAGGCATATCCACATAAGCAAGCTTACAGGCGTATGCAATTCTGATAAATAAATCGGCTTCTTCATTCATAGTAAAGCGCTCATCAAACCAGTAGGTTAGATTCTCGAGCGCTTTACGCCGAATAATTACTGTAGGCAAAGGAATAAAATAACTTTTGAGAAGTTCTCTAAAAACAAATCCTGTTGGCGGCTTTTTCTTTCCATAAATCCGATGAACTTTGAATCCTTTATCGCCAAACCTATACGCATCTGCAATCACAATGCCGATTTCATTATCAGTTTGAAACAGCGGAATTTGCATTTCCAGTTTATCCGGCATCCATAGATCATCCTGATCCAGAAACGCAATGAATTCCCCCTCGGCTTTCTCCAGAGCCATGTTTCGCGCTTGACCCAGCGAGATTGCTTTCTTGCCTTTGAAATACCTTAACCTACTGTCATAACTTTTTGCAATTTCGGCACTGCCATCAGAAGATGCATCATCCCAAAATATAATCTCCCAGTTGGTGTATGTCTGGGCATAAATGCTGTCGATTGCTTCACGGAGATATTTTTCTCCGTTATAACAATTCATGATTATACTGACTTTCGGCATAGAATCTTTTAAATTTAACATTCTGAAACAAAAAAATCATTCACAGAATCAATGACCTTTTGCACATCATTTTCTTTCATATCAGCATAAAGCGGCAAAGTGATTATCTCGCGCCATACCGCTTCAGTAACAGGGAGCCAAGAAGCATATTTTGCAAAAAAAGGCTGCATGTGATTGGGAATATAATGCACACCACTACCTACGCCTCTCGTTTTCAAAAATTCAATCAACAAATCCCTTCTATTATCTAATACCCGAATAATATATGAGAAAGGTGCAACTTCATCTACGTTCCAGTTAAGCAGTGAAATGCCTCTTATTTTACTAAATTGTTCATTATAGGCCTTTACAATGCTCTGTTTCCTTTTAATAAAGAAGGGGAGCTTTTTGAGCTGTGCCATGCCGATAGCGGCATTAATATTGCTCATATGATAACGGTAGCCCTGTGTTGCAACTTCGTAAAACCAGTTCTGCGTTCCTTCATATCGCCTGTATGCATCTTTATCTATGCCAAGATTTCTCTTTCTTCTTACCATCTCAGAAAGATCATGATTTACCGATACAGCGCCGCCTTCACCGCATGTAAGCGTTTTTATGGGGTCAAAACTGAAACATGTAACATTACCAAAACCACCGATCTTTTTCCCTTTATACAGCGACCCGAATGCATGGGCAGCATCTTCAACAATGAAGATATTATTTTCCTTACCAAACGACAATAACGAATCCATATCGCATGGATTCCCACAATAATGGACCGGCATAACCGCCTTTGTTCTTGAAGTGATTCTTTTTTTTGCATCATCAACATTAATATTAAGCGTAAGCGGATCAATCTCGCAGAATACAGGTATTGCTCCAAGAGAGGTTATAACCTGTACACTGGCACAGAATGTCAGGGAAGGTACAATAACTTCGTCACCGCTGCCAATTCCAAGGCTGTCAAGGGCAATATGAAGGGCCGATGTGCCGGAATTAACAGCAACAATATCTTCTGCATCAAGATACCGCTTTACCATATCTTCAAATTCATAAACAACATTACCAAGTCCGAGCCAGCCCGAATCAAATACCTTTTTAACTTCTTCGAGTTCTTCAACCCCAAGAGATGGGCGTTGTATGGGAATCACCTTAACCTCCAATAATTCTTTTTAAAAATAATTTATAATAATCTAAATTCTAATTGCACTTGCTAAGATATATCTTCCATTCTCGATAAACCTGTCGCCAAGCTTCAGCTCCATGCGCAACAAAGTCTCCATATCATTTTCAGACAGTTGGGATGGAATAGAAAACAGACCCTGGGGGTCACCTTCAATGCCTGAGAGAACCCCGATACCTCTCAACTCAACGTCTTTAAGATCATTCCGGATCAACAAATCTGTAATTTCATCAGCATTATGACAATTTTGAAAGCCTCTCTGCAGATAAACATCATTGTCAATTGCCAGTTTTTTTGCTACTTCAATATTGTTGTGCATGAGATGGAAAAGAGTGTAATAGAGCCTTGGCCGTAGAGATATTATAAGAATTCCAGGGCATTTCAGAAGACGAACCATATCACTAATCGCCTTCTGATAATCTTTTACCATATAGAGAACTTCCATGGAGATTACGCAATGGAATGTGTTGCCGATAAGAGCTTCAAGCCCCCTCTCAATATCACATATTGAGAGCCGTACCGTAACCCCTTTATCTTCCGAATATTTGCTGGCATATTCTATGGCCTGAGACGAAACATCGACCCCGGTGACATCATAACCTTCCATAGCGAGTGGAACAGATATTCTCCCCTGTCCGCAACCGGCATCCAGTATACTGATTCTATCTTCTCCGAAAATTTTCCGTATTCTCTCTCTTATGTGGTGCATATAAATTTGCACAAAGAACTTTTCATTCTCTTTTTCAACCATATTATAGTTTTTTGCTGATCTTAAGGCACACCATAACCTTGCTTTCCCGGGTGAAATCTTTTCCAGTAATCTGTTCGAAAGTCCAAAGCCTTTATTGATCATGAATTGTCGAATATTCATCAGTTATCCTGAATAAATATTTTAAGTTTTTCCGGGGAAACCTTGGCAAAACATTGGCTTTTAAGTTCTTTTCCATAATCTCTTAACACATCGAGTTCGCTTTCTCCCAGTTTAAGCATTTCATCTACCCCCCTTGAGACATCAGCAGGCTCGTAGTATGTTCTTGCGTACTTTGTTTCAAGCCAGTCCAAAGGGTTGAGTTCAAGAGACATAGTACTACCGATTATCACTGCAGGAACACCTGCTATTAGCGCATCAAAAAGGGTTGCTGAGGCAGTTGTAACGAGGACACGCGACTGCCTCAGCCACTGATCCATACCCCCTTCCACAATTTTATAACAATCCGGCCAATTCGCGTTTTTAATCCACTGGGAAACAAAAGAAGATTTCATCATAGGGTGTGGTTTTATAAAGAAAAAAAGATTACGGTTATTGCTCACAGAATACGACAGTTTTGTGATTATCTCGGCAGCAGCACTTGTTTGAAGGGGTAAGGCAACGAGTATGTTCAGCCGATCACCTTTTTCAACCAGTTTCGGTTCCTGAGGGAGTTCTTTCCAGAGATATTCATATCGCAGAGCGCAACCAGTAAAAAGTTTCTCGGATGGTAATCCATTTTGAGACATGATGCTTTTCGGGAGATCACCCGTACAAACAATGCGGTGTGGAAGCAGATCATGGGGGGCTTCTCCATTATGCATAAAATAACATAGCAGGTTCTTTGAAAATACCGTGTGTTGATAACCTACTGTTAAGGCATCAGGAAATGCCTTCCTTATGCCGAGAAGCAATGTCTTTTCCGGGATCATGCCCTCAAAGACATCGATACAGTAATCAAAAAAAAAGCCTGCTTCTCTGAGCCGCTGTGGGAGAAAAAGATAGAGCGCAAAATTAATGGAGCCACCGGCACGTTTCCACATATCACACTTAATGAGATAAGAAATTTCGATATCTATAAACCGCACGCTGCCCCTCGGGATAGAAATTATCTTGAGTATCATCAAACAGGCCCGCAGATAATCCCATAAATGATAATAATGATAGGGCATCAAAAATAATTTATCACTCTTTGTTAGCCATAAATAAGCATCTTCGGCAGACCTTTTGATATTATAGAGAAGGGGTATGATATACACGTGAAAATCGTTGACATTTAGCCAATCATGAAGTTTCCCGAAATAACGGTCTATGAAAATGCCTTCTTTCCCAAAACAGGTTTCATCTATCCAAGTATGAAGTAAAACGGACTTGCCTTTGCAATCTGCCGGGATGTTCATGTTTATTTTTGTTTTATCCGATGCTTTCATATGTTTTATTGAATTAAGTAAAAAAACAACAATATTATAAAAGGGGTTGAGCAAGACATGCAACCTTTCCCGGATAAAATGATTTTTTTTAAAAAAACAAAAATCTAAGCCTGCCTCTTCTGAAATAATTGCAACAGAACGTAAAAAATAGTAGCTATCAGCAACGATAATAATTTTATGTTCTTTTCTATGAACAAGCAATGATTTGATAAATTGGAGTTTGCATATGTTTATGAAAATATCCGACGCAAAGGTGTTTTGCTCTGAAAAAGGAGAGAGCCACCATTCGTCGAAATCGTATTGGACAGACAACTGACGAATAAAGGTAATAAAGGGATTTCTTAACTCTTCCGCGAAGTTCTGCAATACGCCTTCTGTTTTTATACTTTCAAATTTCCGAGTGAGAACTCTCTCCCAGGAAAGCATATTTGCAAAATCCGTGCCCATATAGAGGTACCTGTATGATTTGTCAACTATGTTGCTGTCTCGGACCTTTATAGGATCATATTTGCTGCTGACCAGTATTACCATATTGCCCTACTGGCGTTGTAATATAAACTTAGCCGGTTCTTCTTTTTTCTGATACTTCTGTCTTATTGTATCGTATTTCATCAGTTCTCTAACAATCTCCAGATCTTCCGGCATATCGACACTAATAACAGCGTTTTCTATCATAACGGACCGTATTTTTACTCCATGTTCCAACACCCTCAGATATTCATTATATTCTACAGTTTCAAGTGGAGTTGGTTCCCATGAAGAATATTTCAGAAGAAACTCTTTCCTGAAAGGAACGATAAAGCACATTTTGAGCATTTCATGCACAGGGGTACGGGCAGCACTTGGAAGGTCAGTTCTTGAACAATAAAGGATGTTGCCTTCGAGGTCAAGTACTGCTTTAATATCTGAAGAGCTATTCTTTTTCGTATATGGGGTTACCCCCACCGATATCTGTATGGTAGAATCTTTGATAAGAGGACTTACAATCGCATCGATATGCTCCGGATCAACAAGCGGCTCATCACCCTGTATATTAACAATGATATCGCAGTCGACTTTTCGGCATGCTTCGGCAAGCCTGTCAGAGCCGGTCTTGTGGTGTGTTCCGGTCATAATTACTTTAATGTCATGGGTTTGGCCAGCCTCTTTGATAAGCTCGCTGTCCGTAACCAGATAAATATCATCCAGTCTTTTTGCCATTTGTGCCCTCTTACAGGTGTGGATTACCATAGGCAGGCCCATTATATCAATCAATGCCTTTTCGGGAATCCTGCTCGACTGAAGCCTTGCCGGTACCATGCCAATGACTTTCACCTCTTTGCCTCCACTATTTAAGTTTTAATTTTACAAGAATTATGTATTCGAAGGGTAAACTAAAAATGAAATGTTTAATTCTGAACCTACTAAACAAGATAATTAACATCTTTGCCACACTTTTTAAGCTCCAGCGTGGCCTTCTATCATTAAAACTCAAGGCATAACCGGAGTAGAAAACCATGAGATCCTTCTTCTTCTGAAACTCTTCCGGTGTCCAAGGCATTTCGTCTGCACCCCCAATATTACTAATATGTCTTACCCAAGTTTCAAGAGAATCAGGTATTACTATATTGTAGTCTTTTACAATTCTTTCAAATATCGGGGAACCAGGATATAGTCTGAATATAAATGGACCTGCGATATCGACAGAGGGATTTATCTTCTGCATCTTCATACAAAACCTGTAAGTTTCACGAATCTGTGCCATCGTCTCATTTTCGAGACCAACCATGAAGGAATACCTCGGGAATATTCTTTTGTCACTTTTAGTTATTACCTTAAGTGAATTGATTATTTGTTCCGGTGTTATTCCTTTTTTAAGATCACTCAGAATTTCCGGACTTGCACTTTCGCCACCCATGACAAGAGAGATGTGGCCGATGTTACTTAACCTTTTTAAAAGATCGATGTTAAGATACGACTCTTTAAAATGGTCAACCCTACACCATGCACGAAAGTTAAAATGGATATTTTCCGCTTCACATATTGAAACCAATTCGTGTATTCTTTTCTTATTGATAAAAAAATCTTCATCAAGAAAAAGAAATGTGTTTGCTCTATGTTGTACCTGCATGCGCTTGATCTCTTCTGTGATAGACCTTGCCGTTCTGTGCCTATATCTCCTCTTTAAGATCACATTTATGCAGAACTGACATTTATATGGACATCCAAGTCCTGTAAGGATTGGCATTATCCGGAGCACGTTCTTATAATGTGGAAACTCTCTTTTATAGACGGAAACCGTACTGGGATTCAAATAACAATCTGCTTCAATGAGAGAAAAATCAAAAAAAGGAAGGTCATTTATATCCTCAATGGGTGCAGGGGGTGTAAAACGGATGACCTTTTCAGAGTCCTTATATCCTATACCAGGGACAATACTCAAATCCGATCCATCACTTAAGGACCGAGCTATACCTAATGCCGTTTTGGTACCTTCGTTGATTACCACAATATCAACATGGCCGTCACGAAGTGTTTCCTCAGAAAATAAGGTTGGATGAGGCCCTCCCCAGACAACCGGCATATCAACATTGATTTCTTTAACAATTTTTGCTGCCTCAAGAGCAAAAGGAATCTGCGTAATCATAACAGACATGCCCACAAAAAGAATTTGCCCATCCATTTCAAGCAGATCTGCCTTTATTTTCTCTTTATAATCTTCATGGTATGCACCATCGATTATATGGACGTTATACCCGTTCTGTTTTAAGAAAGTCCCGATTAACATAATTGCGGTGCTTGGATAGATAATTCCTTTAACGCTATATGAATAATCAGGCGCAGGCGGAAAATTAATTAATATGATATTGTTGCGCATCTGTTCTAATCTCTTAATAAATATTTAAAATGTTATTTCTCTGCTGAAAATCTATGGTAAAAAAACTCAAAGGCATGAAATAAAATGGTGCAGTCAGGCATCAGCGTAATAAACTGCATCCCCATTTTCGTCATCCATTTAATGTCATCCTCGTTTTTTGCTACATGCCCCCCGGCAGCGAGGCCTCGTTCTCTTATTTTTCTGATACATACCTCGAGCGTCCTCTTCACCTCCGGGTGATCTACCTGGCCTGGAACCCCTATTGCCTGAGAGAGGTCATAGGCACCAATATAAATGCCGTCAACCTTCTCTTCCAGCCCTTCAATCGTTAGTATTTCGTCCAGATTTTCAACCCCTTCCTTTCCCTCCAGAAGAAGAATGAGTACTGTCTGTTCATTTTGTTCGACAGCATGTTCATTAACATTCCGGAGTGAATAGCCTCCCGCCCTTGTGAAAGGAGAAAAGCCTCTTGATCCCAGTGGATAATACTTTGCATACGAAATGGCCCGCTCCGCATCTGTCCTTGACTCGATATGGGGAACGATTACCCCGTAAGCACCGAGATCAAGGGAATGTAATATTTTCTCCTCATCATTCATAGCAACTCGTACAATGGGAGCGCACCCCTCCACCTCAGCAGCCCTGATCATATTTTCAACAGTCTCAAAGTTTTGAGGACCATGTTCCATGTCAATGATCACGAAATCTACCCCAGTTGAAGCAATAATATTGATGACAGAGGATGATGGAACAACACACCATGGGCCAAAAATTATTTTTCCCTCTTTGAGCATTCTTTTGAAATTGTTTTTACGCATGGGGAGCTCCTGTCTAATCTCTCTTTGTAATGCCGAT
>Ga0351906_1051_pt1 | contig 35143 bp, 28 predicted proteins | sample BONcelHT113001E5_FD_206866 | JGI IMG/M metagenome (GOLD analysis project Ga0351906, IMG submission 206866) | Enriched cells from coal bed in the Powder River Basin, Montana, United States - BONCAT cells T11 rep1 HSBNCT.T11.300.1.E5 ... | reverse complement strand
GATATCTCATGGATACAATTCTCAGAGCGGTACAAGGGGTATCTTTCTAGCAGACCAGCTGCGAAAATTTCACATCCTGCTTACGACACCATCCCTGCAACAGGTAATGTACAGCTTTAACTTTCCCAGCTAACCTATTGAGTAAACTGGATATTAATGTAGCAAACTATTCTTATTACTGTCCCATGACGTTATTTGACCTGTGTGTATTTTGCTGAAATGTGCTACGTTACAGATGTAGCTATGAAAAACTGACGAAAGGATGTTGATGGATGTCTGATAATGCAATAACTAAAGGGGCGGCAGTTATCCCTTTTCCGGATTCAAATAAGACGGGATCACTTACCCTTACCGCAAAAATTGCTAAACTGAGGGCAGCAGGAACCAAGGAAAGGATAGAGATGATTCTTTCCGACCCGGAGGGGAAGAAGCTTGCACGAGCACTGGAACCCCAAGAGCTTTATTGGCTGGTCAAGGAGATGGGCAATGAGGGTGTGGTGCCACTGATCGCACTTTCTTCACCGGAACAATGCGGTTTTTTTATGGATGTTGAGCTCTGGAACGGCTGTACCTATTCACGCGAGAAGGCTATGGAGTGGGTTGGCTATCTCCTGGAAGGAGGGGAGGAGTTTTTCGTCGAGCAGCTCTATCATATGGATTTCGAACTGCTGCTTCTTATCTGCAGGAAAGAGCTCTTTGTGGGTGGTGGAGTCGGCGACGTAATTTCCGACGATGAGTGCCGGGCAGAGTGGGACCATACTTTCGATGATATGTTCTTCATTACCTTCCGCGACGAAAAGCAGGGGCCGCTGATGGGCCGCTTTATCGACAGTATCTACCGCCATGATCACGGCTTGTATATACAATTGATGGAAGCAACAAAAAACGAAATTGACAGTGAGCAGGAAGAACTATGCTATCGCTTCAGATCAGGGCGGCTTGCGGATATGGGCTTTCCCGAGTGGGAGCATGCCCTGGAAATTTACCGGTATATTGTTCCGGAGGATTTTGTCCTGCAGAACAGTAAAGATCCGGTTATCATTGATTTCGATGCGCTTCTTCCCGTGCCTTTCTTCGCAGGGGATTCCCTTTTTCAACGTGCCATGAACAGTGCTGCTTCCGATGGACTGAATGCGGAACTTTTCTGTCTGATCAATTCGGCACTTGTTGCGGATGATAAATCCTTTTCGGACCTTGATTCCATGGAGTCCGTTCTGCAAAGAGTATACGGTTATCTGGCCATTGCCCTCGAGCACCTCAGCGGTGGAGACGAAAATGAAGCAATACGCATTCTCGAGGTCGAATACCTGAAGAGGCTCTTTCAGCTGGGCTTCGGCATTATTTCCCAACTCAGGATCCGTGCCGAGCGCATCACTACCGAAGGTGTCGAGCACGCAACAAACCGGGCGCTCCTTGGTTTTCGCAGGAAATACCCACGCTTTTACCGAGGTCTGGATCCGGACCATGTGGACGGATACCGCGAATTCAAAAGCTTGGGGGATGTTCAGGCCGCTGATGGTTTGCTTCGGAATCTCGGGGGGTGATGTTTCTCATCAGCCGGCAGGTGTCAGGATATTTCGTCGCTCAGCATGAGAGACAGACATCACTCTATTTTATGGATTGATTTTTTGTCTCAGTCAGAGTATAAATGAAAATTCCAACGGGGGAGCACATGCTCCTCCGTTTTTTCGCGTCTTCCACAAAGCCATCGCAGCAAATGTTTGTCCGCTTCCCGCCAAGCAGGTCAATCAATCATTGTTGGGTAGTATTTTCGTGGATGTAACCTAGCCGTAATTATTTTCGGGTACACTTTGCAGCTCCTGAGTCGGTGGTAGCAAATAGTGCTGCTGCCGTATGAACGTTCCGCAATGAGCGTACCAGTAATCATACGTATCATTATTCCCGAAAGGGTATCTTAACCAAGGAGAAACTATGAAATCCCTGCGTACAAAATGTATTGATTGTGGAAGTGAAGCCATTGAAACACTCATTGACGAGATAAAGCCGAACTTCAAGATGGAGGTGGTCCGTTACGCTTGCGGCGCCGAATTCAGAGGCTCTTTTTCCACCACAAGCAACATGGGTAAGGCTATTCACAGTGGCTGCATGCAAGGCTAACCGCGCATCAGATTCTTCGAAGAGGAGCTAGTGAGTGTCCATCCGGAAAGTCTCGGCAGAGGCTGGGCTGGAACTTTCCCGAAGCCTCTCGTAATCGATCGCCAGCCGAGACACGGATCAGACAACCTGCCGGCTTCAGGCGCTTTCCTTGCTGTCGCTGTTGTGCAATGAAGCCGTACGAGAGACTCCGAGAAACCCCAGCCCAACGGGGGATAGCACTATTTCGGTGTTTCCGGATGAAAACAACTATAAACAGACGAAAAAAGCCCGCAAACGCGGGCTTTTTTCGTTTAACAAGTAGGCGTGAAAGGGGGGAGTCAGACCAGGCTCCTAACCGAGCATCAGTGAGACAGCATGAATTATCAAGCCGATCAAGCCTCCGACAAGGGTACCGTTCATGCGGATAAACTGCAGGTCCGAACCAATACTCAACTCTATCTCAGAAACAAAATCTTCATCATTCCATTGTTGTATTGTTCCGGATATATGGCGGGCGAAACCTATCCGCAGATTATCGGCGTAATTGCGGACCATCCTTTCCAGATGATCATTGATGGAATCTTTGAGGTCCTTGCTTTTCGAAAGTGTACGACCAAGTCCCACTGCCGTGCTGGCGAGTTTTTGCCGAATCTTGGAATCCTGACTGCCAAGGTCTGCATACAGCCAGGCCTTCAGGTCGCACCACAGGCTGTTGATATACTCAGTCAAGGCCGGGTTGGCAATTATTTCCTGTTTTATCGATTCGACTCTAGCCCTGAGCCCGTCGTCATGTCTCAGCTTTTCCGTAAATTCGTTCAGAGATTCGTTGAACCGCGACCGCAGTTCATGATTCGGATCGGCATTCACTTCCTGGATAAACAGGTTGAGCCTGAAGGCAATCTTTTCCCCAGCTCCTTGCATGAACTGTTCTCTGTTGGGGATCATTCTGCTCAGCATCGGATACTCATTATTGATCCATTTGTCGATGGCCGTGGCGATCTTTGCCTGTGATTCCGGGATTGCCAGCCAGGCTGCCAAACGTCGCAGGACGTCGTCAAGTATTTTCTGGTGACGATTTTCTTTGCGCAGGACATCAAGAATCTGAGCTGCCAAGGTGGCAAGGTCAATTTTCTCGATCCTGTTGTTAATTGCCGCATGGATAATCTTGCGTACCCGGCTGTCGTCGATGAAGCCCAGCGAATCAACCAGGATTCGACCAACTCCCGAGGCAACGCTTTCAGCGTTTTTTTCCGAAGATAAAAAATTCGAAATTCGTTCTGCCGGATTCAGTCCCCGCATTTTGGAAATCAGTGCATCAGTTGCCAGGAACTTGTCCCGGATAAATTCGGCAAGGCTGTCGGCAATGGTGTTTTTCTTGTTCGGAATGATAGCCGTATGGGGAATCGGGATGCCAAGAGGATGCCTGAACAAGGCGACAACCGCGAACCAGTCGGCAAGGGCACCGATCATGGCCGCTTCGGCAAATGCCGAGACCCATTCCCAATAGCCGATTCCATTATGAAAGCGCGCAATGACAAACAGGATGGCTGCAGCAACCATAAGTCCGCCGGCGATCGCTTTGTTTCTGCGTAAAACACGTCTCTTGTTCTCCAAAATGTACTCCTTTTCACGGGTAGATGGGGCGGCTATTCTCGATTCTCCCGCTCGTGGTACAGCGGCCCGGATATGTCCAGGTGTGTCAGGAACAGTCTCACGTCGAATTCCAGTTGGTGATAGTTCGGTTCCATGTGTTCACAGAGCTTGTAAAATGCCTTGTTATGTTCTTTTTCTTTTAGGTGTGCCAGTTCGTGAACCACTATCATCTTCAGAAAAGCGAGCGGGGCGTCCTTGAAAATAACTGCAATCCGGATTTCGTGTTTCGCTTTCAGCTTTGATCCCTGCACCCTTGAGACAAAAGTATGGGTGCCGAGAGCCTGGTGGATGAAATTGATTTTTCCATCAAAGACCACCTTGCTCAGCGGCGCCGAGGTGCTAAGATACTTGTTTTTCGTTGCAACGGTAAAATCATAGAGGGCCTTTTCGCTCCGGATGGCATGGGCTTCGGGGTATTTTCCTGCCAGGAGAGAACCGAGTCTGTTCTCCGCTATCAATTGCACAACCTGACGTGTTACCGAGGTGGGATATCCTGCCAGGTACTTCAATTCCTGCATGGTTGTTGTTTTCCTTCCACGGGAAACCCTTCGATATGCTGCTGCAGCCTTAGCGGTGCGAAAGCGAGGATTGGGGTCGTTACGGTACCATATCTGCTTGCCCAAGGTAAAGTGAAAGGAGCACCTCAAAGCAATTTGCCTGCGGATATGATGTGTCAGGACTGGCGTCTTGCAGCGATATTTCGGCTGGGGAGCCTTTTCGCCGCTTTAAACCATATCACCTGCCCGGACCGTGGCGTCTAAGTACCAGAAGAACCGGTCATTCCGACGGAATCAATATTCGGAACTGTTTGATTTATCAGTAATTATATGGTATTCATTTGTGCATGGAACAGTCACAAACCCACCGAATCATTCACCGGCAAGAACATCCCATCTCTCGGGCCATGATCAGCCCCAACGTTCTTAAAATACTCTATCGGCTCAAGGACAACGGACATGTTGCCTTCCTGGTTGGAGGTGGTGTCCGCGATCTCCTGCTTGGTCGAGAACCCAAGGATTTTGACGTTGCCACGGACGCAACGCCGGGACGAATAAAAAAACTCTTTCGCAATTGCCGCCTGGTCGGACGACGCTTTCGATTGGCGCATCTCCATTTCACCAATGAGATCGTAGAGGTCTCCACCTTTCGTGGCACGACAACCGAAGAGCCTGATGAAAATGCGCCACCCTCCATCCCGGGACACGAAGATACTCGTCAACCACGCCACCTGGTGAGTGAAGACGGCCTGGTATTGCGTGACAATGTATTCGGTTCGCCGTCAGATGATGCCAAGCGGCGAGATTTCACCGTAAATGCCCTTGCCTATAACATAGTCGACTTTTCGATCCTCGATTTTGTGGGCGGCATGAAAGATCTGGAAAGTGGCGTCATCCGTACCATTGGCGATCCTGCTACCCGTTTTGTCGAGGATCCGGTACGAATGCTGCGCGCAGTCCGCTTTGCCGCTCTTTTGGGCTTTACCGTTGAAGGAAAGACTTGGCAAGCCCTGGTGGAAAATGCGCCGGGAATCATCCGGGCCACCCCTCCACGGCTGTACGAAGAAGTGCTCAAGCTTTTCCTTTCCGGTGAAGCAGCGGCAAGCTATCAACACTTGCGCCTCGGCGGCCTTTTCGCGCCCTTGTTTCCCGGTTTCGACGAGTGGCTTGCACGCGAGACCGAATGTTTTCCCCATGCGCGTATTGGCAAGAATCTCGAGTGGATCGACACGTGTATCGCGGTCGGTGACACGGTGTCGGCCCCCCTTTTGCTGGCCTTGATGTTTGGAGAATATCTGGAGGAGCAGGCAAACTTCTATCGCAAACAGGGGGTTTCTCCGCAGGATGCGATAGATGCCGCCGTGGCTGATTTCATGACTGAACAGGCTCCTCTTGTGGCGATTCCCCATCGTGTGGCACTTGCCGTCCGGGAGATAATGATCCTCCAAAACCGATTCGGAAGAATGCCGGGCAAGCGCCCCCAGTCCGTACTGGCGAGACCTGCTTTTATGGATGCCCTCAAGTATCTTCGCTGCTATTGCGAGTCAACGGGAGAAGGTTCCGATGTTGCAGCCTGGTGGGAGAAGTATGCTGAAAACAAAGTCTTGCCACAGGTGGCCGTGGGGAGAGAAGAGGGTGGAGACAATCGTCGACCACGTCGCCGAAAGCGGAGAGGTCGAGTTACCGCCCCTTCTGTGTAGTGCCTGCTGAACGGGGCTTTCTTTCATCCTGTTCAGCGAAAGTCCTTCTGAGTAACTTCATTCTAAGTATCTGAAATATCGCATTTTGTATATTATGCTTTTATAAAGTCGTCATACCCGCGGCTTGTGCGCAGTAGCCCTAGCGAAGGAGCAAAGCGGGTATCAAGTGTTTTGAAACCATCTGTAATTCCTGGTTTCCCGCTTTCGCGGGAATGACGAGCGAAAGTTACTCTTCGACAATACACCGCTTCAGGCGGGGTCGGGGGCTAATCAGGTTTTGCAGACCCCCTCATACTATGAACCATACCTCTTACCGTCAGGCTGGAAAAGTCCCTGAATAACTGCCGCTGATAACAAAGGCAGGTGGAACGGCAAGGGCGATCTTTAGAAGATATGCTCTTTTTATTGGGCAATTGTTACAGTTTTGTTGTAATTTATTTTGGTTATGGTATAGTGTAAAATTTTGGATACTGCCCCGTTACCTGTGTGACGGGCTACTTTGTTTTCATCCGGAAACGGTTCTTTTCCGCCCCTGGCTGCGTCAATCCGCGGGCTTGCTTGTGCGGCGTACCTGTGTACGCCTCCGCGCAACCCCTTGATTTTGACTCGCCCGGAGGGCTCGCCCTCTGGGCAGCCTTCGCTGTCAACTTTTGCAGGCAAAAGTTTCTTGCCAGAACGAAAAATCCCTCGTTTCCGAATTGAAAACCAATAGTTTCACATCCGGAGTTTCCGGATGGAAACTACTTTACTGAGAAACGATAGCAAAAGTCTGTATCAGTACTTTCTTTTGCTTGAAATATTTACGGTACACCAGGAGATGCAATGGGTTTCAACTGCGGTATAGTCGGTCTTCCCAATGTGGGCAAATCTACCATTTTCAATGCACTGACTTCGGCCGGAGCCGAATCGGCCAATTATCCATTCTGCACCATCGATCCGAATATGGGCATTGTTCAGGTGCCTGATACCCGGATGGACAAGCTTGCCGAATTTGTCAATCCGGAAAGAATCCTTCCGACAACAATCGAAATTCTGGATATTGCCGGCCTTGTCAAGGGTGCCAGTCAGGGAGAAGGGCTGGGCAACCAGTTCCTCGGGCATATTCGGAGCGTGGATGCAATCATTCACGTAGTTCGCTGTTTTGATGACGAAAACATCGTTCACGTAAATGGCGGGATCAATCCGGTACTGGATATAGAAATCATCCAGACGGAACTGGCCCTGGCCGATCTCGATACGGTAGAAAAAAGGCTTCTGCGTGTTGAGAAGCTTGCCAAGAATGGTGACAGGAAGTTGAAAGAAGAAGCGGAGTTTTATCTTCGCCTGAAGCAGGCCCTCGAAGCGGGAAAGGGCGCTCGCGGGATTGCTGCTACTCCTGATGAGCAGCTTTTGATGCGTGATCTTCATCTGCTCACGGACAAGCCAGTGCTGTACGTGGCAAATGTTGCAGAAGACGATCTTTCCGGTGAGAACCCGGCCGTTGATGAAGTTCGCAGGCTTGCTGCTGCAGAGGGAGCACAGGTCGTGGCAATCTGCGGGAGGGTTGAAGCCGAGATCGCCGAGTTGGATGAGGGGGAGAAAGAGCAGTTTCTCTCCGGTATGGGACTTGCCGAGTCCGGCCTTGACAGGCTTATCAGAAGTGGTTACGAGCTCTTGGGACTGATTACCTATTTTACCGCCGGCAAAAAAGAGATTCGTGCCTGGACAATCCCGGCCGGCACCAAGGCACCGCAAGCGGCCGGTGTCATTCATTCGGATTTCGAGAAAGGTTTTATTCGTGCCGAAGTTATCGGCTATTCCGATTATATCTCTGCGGCAGGAGAAGCGGGTGCTAAAGAACGGGGACTTATGAGACTGGAAGGGAAGGAATTCGTGGTGCAGGATGGAGATGTGATGCACTTTCGTTTTAACGTATGATATGACTCGCAAACCCCTGGCAATTATCGACGTGGAAACCACCGGCTGTAATCCGCTCCTGGACCGTGTGATTGAGATTGCGGTTATCCGAACCGATGGAGCCGGTGAGTTTTCTTCCCTGGTCAATCCGGAAAGATCCCTCCCCCCTTTCATTACCTCCCTTACCGGGATTTCCGCCGGTGACCTCGCCGGGGCACCCCTTTTTGAAGAAATCGCTTCCGAGATCGCCATTCTTCTAGAAGGGGCTGTGTTCACAGCCCATAATGCCCGCTTCGATTATGGCTTTATCCATAGCGAGTTCAAACGCATCGGGTTACCCTTTTCCGCGCCCACCCTGTGCACCGTGAGACTCTCCCGCAAACTCTACCCCAAACAGAGACAACACAATCTGGAAAGCATCATCGTTCGCCACGGAATTCCTGTGGAGCAGCGTCACCGGGCACTCGATGACGCACGGGCCGTGGAAGCCTACCTTGCCCTTTCCCGAGAGGAAGTTGGTGCTGCAACTTTTATGGCAGCCATGACAAAGGTATTAAACAATCCCTCTCTCCCGGTAACTGGCAGCGCAAGGCAGATGTAACAGCTGCCTGACAGGCCGGAAGCTCGTCCTTTTACGGCCGAATTAAAGTATACACTGCAAGAAACGGCGGAAGTGTCATACAAGGAGTGTCAAAGGTTTTTAGCGATTCGAATGTCTGCTGAGTGGCGAAGCGGTTAGGGGCAAAAGGTTTACCATTATTTCGAAACAGGTACGATTTCTGCCGATACTTCACCGTGTTGGATGGTAAGGATGGCCAGAGACTGCTGCGGAGCAGCTTCTTTCAAGGTGCCTGGGTTAACCAGAAGAATCTTTCCTTGCTTCTGAATAGCTGGGACATGGGTGTGACCGTACAAGACAACCGCCGCGTTTTCGCTGGCGGCTTTTTTGTAAATACTTTCCGTACCGGTCTTGACGCGATAGAGATCACCGTGCGAGAGAAAAAACGTCGTATCACGGATAGTCAGGAGAAGTTCGCGAGGGGCCTTTGTCGAGGTATCACAATTGCCGGCGAGTTTAATAACCGGAATATCAAGTGCATACTCGATAACATCAGCATCCTGCAAGGTGTCCCCCAGATGGATGATGCAATTCAGTCCGGAGATACGATCAAGCATCTGAATTGCGAGAGGATAATTCCCGTGGGTATCGGAAAGCACAGCGATTTTCATTTCAAGGTTCTAAAGCGATAGAAGACGGCAGTTTTCTGCACCCATTCGTGCATTTTTACGGATTTCCCCTTATTGAGACCCATCTATACCAAGTCTACGCATCTTTTCAACCAGAGTAGTCCGGTTCAGGTTCAGCATAATTGCTGCTTTCGCTTTTACCCCCTTTGCCAGAATAAGCGCGTCACAAATCATCTTCCGTTCAATTTCATTTACGGTCTGAACCAGATCAACTCCCCGTTCCGTAACCTTTGTCAGTGCTTCATCACGAATATTTGCCGGGATGTCGTTTGCCGTTATGCGATTGCCGTCTGTCAATGCCACAATTCTTTCCACCATATTTTCGAGCTCGCGCACATTGCCAGGCCAACGATAGGCCTCCAGCATTTCGAGGGCTTCGTTTGAAATGGACATCGTGGGACGTTTCATCTCTTTACAGTTTTTTTCTATGAAGTATTTGAGGAGGGAAAGGATATCTTCCTTTCTTTCACGTAATGGCGGCAACTGGATTGGGATAACGTTGAGTCGGTAGTAGAGATCTTCCCGAAAAGTTCCCTTTTTGACCTCTTCTTCAAGGTTTACGTTTGTGGCGGAAATGACACGGACATCAAGTTGAATCGTCTTTGTGGAACCGATCCGCTCAACTTCCTGTTCTTGAAGTACTCGGAGAAGTTTTGACTGCAGGTGCATCGGCATGGTGCCGATTTCATCCAGAAAGATGCTGCCGAGATTTGCTGCCTCAAATTTGCCTACCTTGTCACGTATCGCGCCGGTAAAAGAGCCCTTCACATGGCCGAAGAGTTCGCTTTCGAGCAAATTTTCAGGGATGGCTGCGCAGTTAACGGGAATGAAAGATTTGTCCTTTCGCTGACTGTTGAAATGGAGTGCCCGTGCGACCAATTCCTTACCGGTCCCGGATTCTCCGAGAACGAGTACTGTCGAGTCGGTGTTGGCAATCCTTTTCATCCGTGCAAAAAGCGTTTGCATGGCAGGAGATGAGCCGATTATGTTATCGAAATCATATTTGTTGTGGAGTTGCTGTTTCAGGTAGACATTTTCCGTAAGAAGTTGCCGTTTTTCCAAAGCCTTCGAGATGGTGATTGAAAGCTCATCGAAATTCAGCGGCTTGGTAACATAGTCAAAGGCGCCTTCCTTCATTGCTTTTACCGCAGTCTCTGCCGAAGCATGTCCCGTAATGAGGATAACCTCGGTATGCGGAGAAAGTTCCTTGACCTGTTTGAGAATGTCGATGCCGTTGATGTCCGGAAGAAAAAGGTCGGTGATTATAATGTCAAACTGTTCGTGAGACAGGAAAGAGATCGCTATTTTACCGGATGCTGCTCCCTTTACGTTGAAGCCTGTCATTTTCAGGAGCCGGACCAGAGAATCGCGACTGAGGTCTTCGTCTTCTACCAGGAGAATTTTTACCTGTTCTTTCATCAGCCCCCCAATTACTTGGTATCATTCATAACACTTTCACCTGTGACTGGCAAGACCCGAGTTTGACGATTACAGTTTTTACGGTACAATGTTAGAGCAATATCACAGAGGAAATTTATGAAAACTGGCGCTATTATCCTTTTTCTGCTGCTGAGCACTGTCGTGGTTTGCCACGCTGATCAAACGACGATTCGCCTGCTCGAGATTGGTGGCCCCATTAACCCCGCAACAACCGTCTACATCGGGAGGAACCTCCAGGAAGCTGCCCGTAATGGTGATGCGCTGGTACTTTTGGAAATGGACACCCCTGGTGGTCTGGATACATCGATGAGGGAGATTGTCAAAAAAATCTTGTCCAGTCCGGTTCCATTTGTTGTCTATGTGGCTCCCTCGGGATCAAGGGCTGCCTCAGCCGGTGCGATAATCGCTCTGGCAGCTGATTACTGTGCGATGGCTCCCGGCACTGCGATTGGTGCGGCTCATCCTGTTTCGATCGGCGGAAAACCGGATGCGGTTATGCAGGAAAAGGTCGTGAATGATCTGCTGGCGTATGTAGAAGGGATCGCCAAACAGCGTAACAGGAACATTGAACTTGTCCGGCAAATGGTCAGCAAGAGTCTGTCCCTTTCCGCAGAAAAAGCCTTCGAGGAGAAAGTGGTAGACTTTCTTGCCGTCGATCGGACCGAACTTATCAGAATACTGAACGGAAAAACCATACAGCGTGCACAGGGATCCTTCAAACTGAAACTTGACGGTACAAAGGTTGTCTCACAGAAGATGACCACCCGGGAAAAGATCCTTAATGTCATAGGTGACCCGAATATCGCCTATATGCTCATGATGCTCGGTTTCCTCGGCCTCTTCTTTGAGCTCTCCACTCCGGGTGCCATTCTTCCGGGAGTCATCGGCGCCATTTCCCTGATTCTGGCATTTTTCGCCTTTCAAACCTTACCAGTCAATTATGCGGGAGTGCTGCTTATCTTTTTGGCCCTTATTCTGTTCATTGCGGAAATCAAGGTGGTTTCACAGGGAATGTTGACCGTTGGAGGGGTACTTGCCATGATTCTCGGATCACTGTTGCTCTTTGACTCACCGGAACCTTATCTGAGAGTTTCCCTGACCCTCATACTGTTGACTGTTTTTCTTGTGACCGGATTCGCGATCTTTGTCATAAAAAAGGCGATTACCGTACACCGGACCAAACCTGCCACCGGAAAGGAAGGACTGATCGGCGAAAAGGGTTATGCGGATTCCGATATCATGCCGGAAGGCAAGATTGTTGTCCGGGGAGAGTATTGGGACGCGTGGAGTGATGTTCCTGTTACCCGTGGAGAAAAGATCACTATCGTTGCGGTAGAGGGCATGAAAGTCAAGGTGGAGAAAGCACAGTAAGCGTGAAGGAATGAGCAAATATTTCAGGACACACATCCGGAGGAGGTAACACATGGATTCCATTTTCGGGTATTTTACGTACGTACCGGCACTGTTTATCATCATTGTCGGGCTGATGGTGGCAGCCAGTGCCGTCAGGATTCTTCCCGAGTATGAACGGGGAGTACTCTTCCGCCTTGGAAGATATGCCGGAACCCGGGGACCGGGTCTCTTTTTCATTATTCCAGGCATTGACAAGCTGGTACGTGTCTCTCTGCGAACGGTTGTTATGGATGTGCCTCCACAGGACGTGATAACCCACGATAATGTGACGGTAAAGGTTTCTGCTGTCATCTATTTTCGCGTCATGGAGCCGGAAAAAGCAATAATTGAGGTTGAAAATTTTCTTTATGCAACAAGTCAGCTTTCCCAGACGACTCTTCGGAGTGTGCTCGGCCAAGTTGACCTGGATGAGCTTCTGGCCAACCGCGAAAAAATCAACCGCGAACTCCAGGAAATTCTCGATCGTCAGGCCGGTCCATGGGGGGTCAAGGTTTCCAACGTAGAAGTTAAAAACATCGACCTTCCCCAGGAGATGATGCGAGCCATCGCCAAGCAGGCGGAAGCCGAACGCGAGCGACGCGCGAAGATTATTCATGCTGAAGGCGAACTGCAAGCATCAGATAAACTTGCCAAGGCTGCCGCCGTATTGGCTCATGAACCAATGTCGCTGCAACTCCGCTTCCTGCAAACATTGACTGAAATCGGCGCAGAGAAGAACTCGACAATCGTCTTTCCCGTTCCGATCGATATAATCAAAATGTTTCTCGATAAAAAAGAGTAAGAGCTTGTCCGCAAATAATAGTACGAGCGATCGCGCCCGTATTCGTGCAGGATTTGGCTGGTCTGAATGTGCAAAACCGCAGGCGCAGCATGGCTACGTCGAGGATTTTGTAATTGAGGACCTGTCAAAGACAGCGTGAAGACGGGATACAAGCCTGGATTGTTTATTTACTGACAAGCTCTAACTTCTTTCCGCGGGGAACCAGGATTTGATTCTGCTTTCTGAGGTGTGTTCCGAGTCCGGCACACAAAAAAGGGCGCATCCGGTTTTCCGGTGCGCCCGTGCTATTTTATCCTGACCAGGAGCCTGTCGGACTTAGGGTAAATCTGCTGCAAATCCGTCTGGACGGTCCATATTCCGCCGCTTTTTTGGTCAACAGAACAACTATTGCCCTGCAAAATCGACAAAATCTGTCCTCGCCCAGCCTGATTTTCGCTTTAATTTCCTAAGTCCGACCGACTCCTGGTTTTTCAGGAATTCATGATTTCAATTTTTGCTTCTTTGCGCAGCTTTTCAACATATTTGCTGATGTCCTGTTGAATTTTCTGAATTTTCAGGTAATCAATAATTTCCTTTTTTGCGTCGGCAAAAGCTACGGTTCCAGCAGGTTTTTTGTCTATCACTTTAATGATGTGGTATCCGAACTGGGTCTCGACCACTTCACTTATTCCTCCTGGGTTGAGAGCAAAGGCGGCGGTTTCAAATGCCGGGACCATCTGCCCTTTGCCGAAATAACCAAGGTTGCCACCCTGCGCTGCACTCGGGCAGGTCGAATTATCTTTCGCCAGTGCAGCAAAATCTTCACCTGCCTTCGCCCGCTTGAGAAGTGCCGCAGCTTTTTCTTTGGCCTTATTCTTCTCATCAGCAGAAGCCTTCGGGTCGATTCCGATCAGTATATGACTGGCCTGAACTGTTTCGGGTTGTTTGAATTTTTCAGCGTTATCGTCGTAGAATTTTTTTGCATCTGCTTCTGTAGCGGTAATCTTTGAAGCAATCTCATTCTCGATCAAGTTATTGATATATATTTCCTTGCGTGCGAATCCCTCAAGCTCTTTTTCCGTAAGGCCGCTCTCCTTCAGTGCCTTGTCGTATTCTGCTGTGCTGGGGAATTTGCTCTTACCGAGTTTCATCTGTGCTTCTATTCGTTTATCAATATCTGCAATTTTGAGTTTCTTTCCCGCCTGATACAAGAGTTCAGCTGATATAAGCTGGTCAAGTACAGCTGATTTAGCCTCTTTTTTCTGTTCCGCTGTCAACTCCTTCTTTGTCTGGCTCTGGGCAAGCATGAATTCTGTGGCGCGATCGAGTTCACCCTGGGTAATCGGAGTTCCGTTAACTTTGGCAACAATACCTGTGGAGGTGGCAGATGCCGCAGTTGTTTTCTTCGCAACCGGTTTTTTCTTTTCAGCGCTGAAAGCCGTTCCTGTCAAAGCGATAGCAACAATGAGAGAAACTACCATCGATCGGAGATTCGATTTTTTGAAAGCTTGCATCTTTTAAGTACTCCTTTTACAAGTTAATGTAGGCAAGACGTTATTAGCATATCATGCTCGGGGATGTTATTCAAAGAGCAATTGTGGTCCTGGTTAACCGTTTTTGAACGGTAAGAGTACCGTTTTGCCCATGCCGTGTCAAGCAGCGGGCACACGGGGGTGCGTTCCAGGGCGGCCTTCCCCACAACCGATTGAGATGCCGGATAAAACTAAAAACCTCCTTTCCGAAACAAGAACATACGCGCTATAATAAAACACACGTTCACAAGTTTACCTGTTTTCGTGAAATAAACGTACAGGTTGATAGATGGTTGACTTTGATCGCAGTTTTTGGTTTTATAAGACACTTATATCTAAGTCCCGGTTCTCCTCGTAGGCCGGTACATGTTGTTATTTAGTTTTTGTGTGCTACCCTCATTTTTTCAGGGAGTTTAAAATGGAAAAGAAAAAATTCAAAAAAGTAATGGCCGCAAACCGTGGCGAAATTGCAATTCGCATCTTCAGAGCATGCAGCGAACTTGGTATTGGGACAGTTGCGATATATTCCCAAGAGGATAAACTCTCGCTCTATCGCTATAAGGCAGACGAGGCATATCCGGTCGGAAAAGGGAAAAACCCTGTTGATGCTTATTTGGGAATCGATGAAATCATTGCCCTTGCCATAGAAAAAGAAGTGGATGCCATACATCCGGGTTACGGTTTTCTTTCTGAAAATTCAGAGTTTGCCGAAAAATGCGAAAATGCCGGAATTGTCTTTATCGGGCCAACCGCTGAAATGCAGCGCAGGGTAGGGGACAAGATTGCTGCGCGCAAGGTTGCCATTGAAGCGTCCGTACCGGTTATTCCTGGAACAGACAGCCCGGTTGAAAAGGATGAGGAAGCTCTCGAGTTCGCTCAGAAAGCCGGTTACCCGTTAATTATTAAAGCTGCTGCTGGCGGCGGTGGCAGGGGCATGCGTGTTGCCCGCAACCAGAGGGAACTGCTGGAAGGCCTTTCCAGCGCGCGTAGCGAAGCAAAGGCGGCCTTCGGCAACGCAGCTGTTTTTCTCGAACGCTACATCGAACATCCCAAGCACATCGAAGTGCAGGTACTTGGCGATAATTACGGTAATCTGGTGCATTTCTTTGAAAGGGACTGCTCCATTCAGCGTCGTCACCAAAAAGTGGTGGAATTTGCACCTTCAATCGGTCTTACGCAGGAAAAACGCCAGGAATTGTGTGATGCCGCCCTACGGGTCACGAGACATGTTAACTACCGGAATGCCGGTACAGTCGAGTTTCTCCTCGATCAGGAGGGTAACCACTATTTTATCGAGATGAATCCGCGAATTCAGGTGGAGCATACCGTCACCGAGATGATTACCGGCAGAAATCTCGTTCAAGCGCAGATTCTTGTTGCACAAGGCCTACGGCTTAGCGATCCCGAGATAAACATTCCGGATCAAAGCGCCATAATAATGTGGGGACACGCTATTCAATGTCGTATCACCACAGAAGATCCATCGAATGGTTTTGCACCTGATTTCGGTACGCTGAAAGCCTACCGTTCTCCCGGTGGTTTCGGAGTTCGTCTTGACGCCGGAAACGCTTTTACCGGGGCCCATATTACCCCCCATTACGATTCTCTCCTGGTCAAGATAAGCACCTGGGCTCTTGACTTCAAGGAAGCGGCCTGTGTCATGAATCGCTCACTCCAGGAATTCCGGATCCGTGGTGTAAAAACAAACATATGTTTCCTCGAAAACGTTGTGACTCATCCGACGTTTCTTGCCGGCAACTGCGATACGTCATTCATTGACAAGCATCCGGAACTTCTGGTGATGAAAGAAAGAAGGGACAGGGCGTCAAAGATTCTCAGCCACATCGGCAATGTTATTGTCAATGGAACTCCGGGAATTGCTAACCCGCTTCGTTCAGCAGATCTGTTGGAGCCAAGAATTCCTGCCATCGACCAAGCAGCGGCACGTCCCGCGGGAACAACCGACATACTTCGGGAAAAGGGTGCCGACGGCTTATCTCGCTGGATATTGGATCAGAAAAAAATCCTGATTGCCGATACCACGATGCGTGATGCTCACCAGTCGCTTCTGGCAACGCGGGTCAGGACTCACGACCTTCTCAGAATTGCTGAACCCACATCTCATCTTGGTGCGGGACTTTTTTCCCTGGAAATGTGGGGTGGCGCAACATTCGACGTTTCCATGCGCTTCCTTAAGGAATGTCCCTGGCAGCGTCTGACCAAGCTGAAAGAAGCAATTCCCAACATTCTTTTTCAAATGCTGCTCCGCGGCTCAAATGCCGTTGGCTATACCAATTATCCGGATAATGTAGTCCAACGTTTTGTTCAAGAAGCTGCGACCTCCGGAATTGACGTTTTCCGGGTTTTCGATTCGCTTAACTGGACAAAAGGAATGACGGTGGCAATGGATGCGGTTCGTAAGACGGGAAAAGTCTGCGAAGCTTCCATTTGCTACACCGGAGATATCACTGACCCGAAACGGGACAAATATCCTCTTCAGTATTATATTTCCCTTGCCAAGGAACTGGAGAAAATGGGCGCCCATATCCTTGCCATCAAGGATATGGCAGGACTACTCAAACCGTTCGCCGCCTACAAACTGGTCAAAGCATTGAAAGATGAACTTGGCATACCTGTTCATCTCCATACCCATGATACTTCCGGCAATGGCGAAGCATCCCTTTTGATGGCCTGTCAGGCTGGTGTCGACATTATCGACAGCGCTCTTTCGTCACTCTCCGGCCTTACTTCGCAACCGAACCTCAATGCTATCATTTCCGCCCTGCGAGGAACCGAGTGGGATCCTCAACTCAATGAAGTCGGGCTGCAAAAGCTTGCCAATTACTGGGAGACGGTGCGTGATTATTATGCCCCCTTCGAGTCGGGTCTCAAGAGTGGTACCGCAGAGGTTTATCATCATGAGATTCCGGGTGGTCAGTACTCCAACTATAAGCCACAGGTTGCCGCGCTGGGATTGCTTGACCAGTGGGACGAGTGCAAGGAAATGTACCACAAGGTGAATCTTCTCTTTGGCGATATCATCAAGGTTACTCCATCCTCGAAGGTGGTCGGTGACATGGCGATTTTCCTGGTGAAAAACAATATGGAAGTCGATGATGTGTTTACCAAGGGCCACGAACTGACCTTTCCTGCATCAGTTATCGGTTTCTTCAAGGGGATGATCGGGCAGCCCTATGGCGGTTTCCCGGAAAAACTCCAGCAGATCATTCTCAAAGGGGAACAACCGATTACCTGTCGACCGGGGGAGCTTCTTCCGCCTGTAGACTTTGAACAGGAGCGTTTAGATCTGCAACTGAAGGTCGGTCATCTTGTGGACGACAAGACACTGCTGTCTAACACCCTGTATCCGAACGTCTACCCTGAATTCGACAAACACCGTCAGCTTTACTCCGATACCTCAGTCATTCCGACGCCGATTTTCTTCTACGGCCTTGAACCAGGGCAGGAAACCTCGGTTGAGATTGATCCGGGCAAGACCCTCATCATAAAACTCAACGCAATCGGTGCGATCCATGAGGATGGTACCCGTCAGGTGTATTTTGAACTGAATGGTCTTGCTCGTCAGGTCTGTGTCCGCGACTTTTCGGTCGAAACAGACGAAAAGGAACGAATGAAGGCTGACCCTGCCAATCCTCTCCATATCGGAGCGCCAATGCCCGGGAAGGTTCTCAAGGTTTCAATCAAAGTTGGTGATGAGGTGAAGTCAGGTGATATCCTGATGGTTACCGAGGCAATGAAACTTGAAGCGAATATCAAGGCCCGCACAGACGGGAAAATACTAGAAGTGAAGTTTGATGAAGGAGACAAGGTAGAAAAAGGCGATCTGTTGGTAGTTCTCTCCTCATAGGAATTCACTCGAAACTACGGACTTTTGCTATAAAGCCGTAAGGGATTCCGACAAAGAAAATCCCCTCGAGGTCATTACCTGAGGGGATTTTCTTTGTCGGAATCCCTTACGTGCTGAGCAAGTCCTTCCTCTGAAACCTTCGCACAACATCTTTCTTATTGCTTGTGTTGAACGCATAACTAAACAGTCAAGCAGAGGATAAGGAAATTGTCGGTAACTTGCTACAGAACGGTTTTGCTTGCTTCATTAGAAAAGGAGCTTTCAGTCCCGGCCGAATCATAGCACGTAACAGCAATATAATACGTTCCTGGGGCGAGCCCGCTGATGGTACAGCTTGTTTTTATACCGTTATCAACCTTGTTGTCGTAGGAACCGGAAGAAGTACCGTAATACACCATATATCCTGCAACATTCGCAACTGGTGTTCCGTCACTGTACAAAGGAGCGTCCCAGGCAAGCGATACGACTCCACCATGATAAGTATCAGACGTTGTTCCGTTTGCCTCCGGATAGATACTGTTTTCTCCTGAGCCGCTGCCGCAACCTGCCACGAAATTCAGACATAGGAGTGACAATGCCACGGTAAAAAGAATTTTTTTCATAAGGTACCTTCCTTGATTTTGAGTAATACCCTGCCTCCAGGCCACTAAAAAGCCGGGGCTGAATATCCAAGTGATATTTCGGCGACCCGGCTGTCTCTATGAGACCCTATAGGCTTTCCGTCCCATCCTCACGGATGGTTTAGTATTATCGTCTATCTAGTTGTTACCTATACGCAAGAATAAAGTGCAGGGTAGTTTTTACCCCAAGAGGCACTTTTTGTCAAGCACATATCCCAGAATAGTAACAATTACGCAACACAAGTTCGGCGGCAAAAAAAAGGAGCTACGTAAAAACGTAGCCCCTAGTATGGTGCGGTGGACTGGAATCGAACCAGCACAGCCTTGCAGCCACCAGCCCCTCAAGCTGGCGCGTCTACCAATTCCGCCACCACCGCAAATCGATTAAAAGTAAAGATAATTCTATTTATGGACCGAAAATCATTGATCTAATAAAGCGCATCCAGTTGTTACATCAGCTCGTTGTTGAGGTTCATTTTTTACCAGTTTGCTCTAGAGAAGTCAACGGAAAAGTTGCGCCCCATCACTTTTTTTGTGACTCTTTAGGCGCCACTGGAGCGGTTGCAGGGGGGGCATCAGTCTTCGGTGCAACTTTTGCCGCGGGGCTTTTCGCCGGCATCACGGAAGAGCTTCCGGATTTTCCCGAAAGGTAGGCAAGGGAAAGTGACGTGAGCATGAAAATGATGGCTACCGAAGCGGTCATCTTCCCAAGGAAGGTACTGCCGCCACCAGCACCGAACAGGGACTGGCTTGAACCGGTACCAAGTGTGGCACCAAGGTCTGCACCTTTCCCCGCCTGTAGAAGTACGATTACTATCAATGCAATACTAACAAGGATGTGAAGGGTGATCAGAAAGCCAAGCATCGTGTGTGCAACCTCTCTTGATGAAATAAAGTCGGTACTTTATCATGAATACTGCGGTAATAAAAGATATTATTTCTGATAGTGGATTATGGCGGCAAAAGATTCAGCCGTGAGGCTGGCCCCACCCACCAGGGCGCCGTCGACATCGGGTTGTGTCATCAGGCTGCGGATATTATCAGGCTTCACACTGCCACCATAAAGTATTCGCAAGCCGTCCGCGACGGGGCCAGAAAAATATTCTGCCACGAGTCGTCGAATGAAGGCGTGAGCCTCCTGTGCCTGCTCGTCAGTTGCTGTTTTACCGGTTCCGATTGCCCAGACAGGCTCATAGGCGAGCAGGACCTTCTCCATCTCGTCAGTGGACAGGTTTCTAAGTCCAGTTTTAATCTGACGCTCGAGAATGTCAAAGGTTTCATTGCGTTCGCGTTCCTGCAGGGTTTCGCCGATGCAGACGATAGCGGTGAGTCCTGCCCGGATGGCGGCCCTGATTTTCTTGTTTACTGTTTCGTCGGTTTCACCGAAAAAATGGCGCCTTTCAGAATGGCCGATGATAACATGGCTACACCCCGCATCGACGAGCATGCCCGGTGAGACCTCGCCGGTGTAGGCACCTTCATCTTCCCAGAAGCAGTCCTGTCCCGCAATCGATATTGATGAATCATTCAACAGTGAACGTACCGGACCCAGGACCGTAAAAGACGGTGCCAGTACAATTTCAACACCTCTTGCGTCCGCGACAAGAGGTGAAAGTTCCTGAACCAGCCGCAACGCCTCAGCTGTTTTTTTAAAAAGCTTCCAGTTTCCTGCAATGACAGGAATCCGCATGTGTACTCCTTACTTCGTAGTTTAGGAGCTGTAAATGAATAACATGGTCAAGATTGCGCTCAGATTTAGGTCAGATTTGACGGAACTGATTGAGCCAAACCGCAGACGTAGCTGGTCTACGTTGAGGATTTGGTGATTGAAGTTCAGTCAAAGATGGCCTGAAGATGAGATGCAAGATGCCCCATGTTATTTGTTTGCAGCTCCTTATACGTGTCCGTTTTTTTCCAGAACCCTGATACCGGGAAGTATCTTCCCTTCGAGCAGTTCAAGGAATGCTCCGCCACCCGTGGATATATAGCTGATCTTTGCGAATTCTCCAGCTCGATGCACGGCCACATCGGTGTCTCCACCACCGACGATGGTCAGGGCGTAGGAATTTGCCACGGCACTTACCATGGCAAAGGTCCCGCGGGAGAAGGCGTCCATCTCAAAAACCCCCATCGGCCCGTTCCAGATAATTGTCTTGCTGTTCTGCAAGGCCTCGGTGAAAAGCGTTACGGTTGCCGGTCCGATATCAAGCGCCATCCAGTCATTGGGTATTTCCTGAATGGTGGTAATTTTGATCTCTGCCGCCGGATCAAAGCGGTCTGCCACCACACAGTCAACCGGAAGGTATATTTTGACACCTTTTTCCCGTGCTTTGTCGTAGGCGTTACGAGCAGTTTCAATTAGAGATTCTTCCACGAGGGATTTGCCGACACCATACCCCAGGGCTTTCAGGAAGGTGAATGCCATGCCGCCACCAATGATCAGTTTGTCAACCTTGTTCAGCAAGTTGTCGATCACTTCGATTTTCCCTGACACCTTAGCCCCGCCGAGGATTGCCACCAAAGGGTGTACCGGGTTGCGCATGGCTTTTTCAAAGAAACTCATCTCTTTTTTCATCAGAAAACCAGCAGCAATTGTCGGAACGAAATTCGTTATTGCTTCAACAGAAGCATGGGCCCGGTGCGATACTGCAAAGGCATCGTTGACATAAACATCGCAAAGTTCAGCAAGAGATTTTGCAAAGTCCGGGTCGTTCTTTTCCTCCCCCGGATAGAAGCGAAGATTTTCCAACATGACGACGTCACCCGGTTTCATGGCATTCACCAAGGAAGCAACCTGTTCACCGACACAATCCGGAGCCAGTGTGACTTCCTTGTCAAGAAAACGGGAAAGTCGTATAGCTGCAGGCGACATGGAGAATTTAAGATTCTTCTCGCCTTTCGGGCGACCGAGGTGCGAGGCAATGATTACTTTCGCATTGCAGTCAAGGGCGTAATTAATGGTCGGAAGCACTGCTCGTATACGGGTATCGTCGGTTATGTTTCCGTTATCGTCGACGGGGACATTGAAGTCCACGCGAAGAAACACCCTTTTCCCGGAAAGATCCTTGATTTCATCGATATACCGAATTGTCATACTCTCGACTCCCTTGAAATAAAATTATGCACTCTTGTTCGCTGAAACACTGAAACAGTCTGGAATCTGAAACTTCCTTTGGTGAAACCGGCAACGCTCTCCGACCTGCGTCACCGTGCCAGCAAGCGAATCATGTCAATCAGGCGACTGGAAAATCCGCTTTCGTTATCGTACCACGAGAGAACCTTTACCAGGTTTCCCTCGAGCACCTTGGTGGACAAGCCGTCCACGATAGAGGAGTGCGGATTCCCGTTAAAATCGATGGAGACAAGCGGTTCATCGCAAAAAGCCAAAATACCCTTGAGGGTGGTTCTGGATGCCTTTTTCAAGGCAGTGTTGACCTTTTCGGTATCAGTATTTCTTGAAAGTTGTGCCACGAGATCAATCACGGAAACATTGGGCGTAGGAACACGGATCGCCATGCCATCAAATTTCCCTTTCAGCTCGGGAAGGACGAGGGAAATGGCCCGCGCCGCGCCGGTGGCGGTCGGAATCATCGACAGGGCTGCAGCCCGTGCTCTTCTGAGATCCGTATGGGGAAGGTCGAGAATGCGCTGGTCGTTAGTATAGGAGTGGACAGTCGTAACGAGTCCTTTTTCAATGCCGAAGTTTTCGTGGAGAACTTTCGCAACCGGTGCCAGACAATTCGTTGTGCAGGAGGCATTGGAGATGATGAAGTGTTTCTCCGGGTTGTACATGCTATCATTCACTCCCATTACTATGGTAATATCGGGATCTGTGGCTGGGGCCGTGATGATAACCTTGCCCGCACCGGCTTTCAGGTGCAATTCTGCCTGGTCGCGTGAGGTGAAATGTCCTGTTGATTCGAGGACCACATCGATACCTTCGCTTTTCCATGGGAGTTCATCCGGATTTTTTACGGAAAAAACCTTGATCGGTTTCCGGTTGATTATAATGCGGCCATCACCAGCCTCAACCTTTCCGGGAAAGGTGCCGTGTACTGAATCGTATTTAAAAAGATGCGCAAGGATCTTCGGTTCACTAAGATCGTTAATGGCAACAATTTCCAGATCCTTTGCTTGCGAGGCCAGCCGCAAGACCATTCTACCAATTCTACCGAAACCGTTGATTGCAACTCGCAGCGACATGGGTGGTCCTCCTGGCGAAATAAGGGTATGAGCTGACAAGGTGCTTTGATACCCGTCAAACTCAGAAATACTATACAAGCTGTCTGGCCTGCGTCAATCTTTTTATGGAAAGTTGTGAGACTTGTTTCCCAGCGGATTTCTTTGCTAAACAACGGTACCGCGCGCAAACAGCGACTTTCTTTGTTCCATGTGCGCTGATTATATGTGCCTTTTCTCACAAGTTTCAGCTTGAATCTTTTGCCGCTTTTATGTATAAAATGTTCTGTTTTACAGCATTTCTTCTGGTTGGTTATTTTCAACAGTTTGTTTCTCGTTCCGATACTGGGAGGATGCTTCTCATCCCGGCTTTTTTATAGGTTCACATCCGGAGTTTCCGAATGGAAACTGTTTTATTTCAGGAGGATCTTTGCGAGTCTGTCTGCTTGCCAGTGGCAGCAAGGGAAACTCCCTGTTTGTCGAAACCGGTGAAACAAAGGTCCTGGTTGATGCCGGCCTTTCAGCCCGTGAGATCGCTGTCAGGCTCGAAAAAATCGGCGTTAGCGCCTCAGATCTCAACGGAATACTGATTAGTCATGAGCACATCGACCATATTCGCGGGGCGGGAACCCTCGCTAGAAGATTCAAGATACCCGTGCTTATCAGCTATCCTGCCAGTAAACTGACACACGATCATTTTCGTTCAGCCAGCTTGGTCGAGTTTGAGACAGGCTGCTCCTTCGAATTCAGAGACATCCTCATAGACCCCTTTCCAACAACCCATGATGCAGCCGATCCGGTCGGTTTTGTCATAGACAGTCATGAAGCACGAATGGGGTTTGCCACAGATCTTGGTATCGCAACCAGGCTTGTACAAGAAAAACTCAAGAACAGCAGGGTGCTTGTTCTTGAATCAAACCATGACGAAAACATGTTGCTGAATGGTCCCTATCCATGGCACCTTAAGCAGAGAATTAAATCGCGCCATGGGCATCTTTCCAATGTGGAAGCAGCTGAACTCCTCACGGAAGTCATGCATCCAGGTCTTGAGGGACTCTTTCTGGCCCATTTGTCGGAAGCAAACAATCAGCCGGAAATCGCCCTTGACGCACACCGGAAGCAGCTGTCCGCAACAACTGTCTGTTCGCCCCGGATTTTTGTCGGCAGCCAGCAGAGCGTCAGTGAGGTTCTGTTGCTGTGATGACTGTGACAGGTCGTTTGCCATCGTACAGCACCTGCGTATGGAAAGCCTTTCGAAAACCGGATTGAATTAGCTTCCATCAAGAAACTCCGGATGTGAAACTAGCGGTTTACTATTCGGAAACGAATTAGTCCATAAAATCTTAAGAGGTAATAATCAGATGATAGAACGATACAGCCGGCCGGAAATGACTGAAATCTGGAGCGCGGAAAACCGCTTCCGGAAATGGTTGGAAATAGAATTGTATGCTTGTGAAGCGCATGCCGAAATGGGAACGATTCCCCGTGAAGCAATGGAGCGAATCAAGGCAAAAGCCAACTTCGATGTCCCGCGCATTGATGAGATAGAAAAGGTCGTCAAACATGATGTAATTGCTTTTCTGACCTCGGTCGCGGATTATATCGGTGATGATTCCCGGTTTCTGCACGTGGGCATGACATCGTCGGACGTACTCGACACGTCTCTTGCCATGCTGTTGCGCGAAAGCGGCCTGCTACTTCTCGAAGGCATGAAAAGTCTGACGGAAGCGTTGAAGAAGAAGGCATATGAACACAAGGATACGGCGATGATCGGCCGTTCCCACGGAATTCACGCCGAACCGGTGACCTTCGGTATCAAGATGGCGCTCTGGTACGACGAGATGAAGCGCAATCTCCGTCGTATGGAGTCAGCGGTTGAAACCATTTCCTATGGCAAGATTTCCGGAGCAGTTGGAACCTTCGCGAATATCGATCCGAAGATCGAGGAATATGTCTGCGCCCGTGCCGGTTTGAAGCCGGCACCCTGTTCCACCCAGATTATCCAAAGAGACAGACACGCGGAATTCTTTTCCACTCTTGCGATCATAGCCTCATCCATTGAGAAATTTGCCGTTGAGATCCGTCATCTGCAGAGGACAGAGGTCCTTGAGGTTGAGGAGTTCTTCAGTAAAGGTCAAAAGGGATCTTCGGCCATGCCCCATAAGCGAAATCCGGTCCTTTCCGAAAACCTTTCCGGCTTGGCCCGCCTGATCAGAGGCTATGCCGTGTCGGCACTGGAAAACGTTCCTCTTTGGCATGAAAGGGATATTTCCCATTCATCTGTCGAGCGGGTAATCGCGCCTGATGCTACTGTTCTGATGGATTTCATGCTTTACCGCTGTACCGGATTGATCGAAAACCTTGTGGTCTATCCGGAAAATATGCTGAAAAACCTGAATCTCATGCGGGGACTGGTTTTCTCTCAGAGGGTTCTCCTGGAACTTGCCAGAAAAGGCGCATCCCGCGAAAATGCCTACTCACTGGTGCAGAGAAATGCTATGAAAGTATGGGAAGAGGGTAAAGACTTCAAGGAAGAGCTCCTTGCCGATAGCGAGGTCCGTTCATATCTTTCCAGTGAGGAAATCAACAACGCCTTTGATCTTGCCTATCACTTCAAACATGTCGATACCATCTTTACCAGGGTCTTCGGTGGCTAGAATACAGGATTTTTTCCTTTTTTTGGGTGAGAACGAGAAACTTCTCACCTGGACCAGGGAATTCATTCTTGCCATACTTATCGTCGTCCTTTTTTGGGGATTGTCCCGATTGCTGCGCTACCTGTTTACCAAATGGTTACCGCGGATTGCACGTTTTACCCACACGAACCTGGACGATCGCGTTCTGCTGCGGGTAATCCCTCCAATTGAACTTCTGACGATAACTACCGGACTCTATCTGGCGGTTAACAGTTTCCCGATTCATGAACGTGCCAAACTTATTATCACAGGTGTGGTTTTTATCGTATGTGTCCTGATCTTTGTCAATATTGCCTATCGGATGGCAGATGAGTTTCTGACCTGGTATGCCTTCCGAGTGGAAGAAAGAACCGGAACCAAGATAGGCACACAGATCTTTCCCTTGATCCGGAAAGTTGTTACCATCGTCCTGTTTTGTGCCGCCCTGATTGTAGTTCTGAGGCATTTCGGCTATGATGCCTTATCTCTACTGGCCGCTCTCGGCCTTGGATCCCTGGCCATTGGTCTGGCGGCAAAAGACACGCTGGCAAACATGATTTCCGGATTCACCTTGATGATCGACCGGCCTTTCCGAATCGGGGACAGGATCCAGCTTGCAAGTGGAAAAACCGGAGATGTGGTTGATATCGGCCTTCGCAGCACCAAGTTAAAGACTGTTGATAATGCCCTTCTGATAATTCCAAACTCGGAACTTTGCAACAGTACCGTACTCAATATGGCTTTCCCGAACACGCAATCCTCGGGCCGTATTTCCATTGGTGTTGCCTATGGTTCCGATGTTGATAAAGTTAAAAAGTTGCTGATTGAAATTGCCCTGGAGAACCCCGAGGTTCTGAAGGAGCCCTCTCCTGAGGCATTTTTTCTTTCTTTTGGAGAAAGCGCCCTGAATATGGTGCTTGTCTTCTGGGTTACCGATTACACCAAAATCATCAAGGTTACAGACCAGATAAACATACAGCTCGTGACGGCTTTTACCAATAACGACATACTAATACCGTACCCCACCAGGAAGGTATTGCTGGAAAGGGAAGGATAATGACACACAGAATTGAAATCAGTCTTAAGGAGCAGGTGCGGGACGCCCGTGGAGAGCGTATCAGGAGGGAAATCGAGCATTTTCTTCATTTTCCGGTTTCCAGTGTCCGCACCATTGACGTGTACTCTATTGATGCGGAATTGAGTGGGGCAGAACTCGAAACCATTGCGGCCGATCCTTTGTGCGACCGCATTATCCAGACCAGTCACATTGACACGCCTGCGGCGAAAGATTTTGATTATCTCGTCGAAGTTGGATTCCGTCCAGGGGTTACCGATAATGTGGGACGAACAGCCCGGGAAGCTATCGAGTATGTAACCGGTCGTCGCCTGCTGGAAGGAGAGGGCGTCTACACGTCCGTTCAATACCTTCTGAAGGGAGATCTCAAGCCGGATGATGTTGAAAAGATTGCAACCGGACTCCTCTGCAATACGTTGATTCAACGCTACCGGGTTGTCGATTTTCGTTCCTTCAGCTCCGGAGTTTCACAGCCGCCCGGTATTCCGAAGGTTACGGCTGAGACTCGGGCAACGGTTACTGAAATCAACCTGAATGTATCCGACGACGAGTTGCTCTCCATCAGCAAAGAGGGAGTTCTGGCGCTTACCCTGGAGGAAATGAAGATCATTCAGGAGTATTTTCAGGATAGCACCGTTGCCGAAGAGCGAAAAATGGTGGGGCTTTCGAGTAATCCGACCGATGTCGAACTCGAGGCACTGGCACAAACGTGGTCGGAACACTGCAAACACAAGATTTTTGCCGCCACCATCGACTACTGTGACGAAAACGGCAATCGCGAGGAAATCCGCTCCCTATTCAAGACCTTCATTCAGGGTGCCACAAAGCAAGTGCGCGAACAGCTTGGCGAGAGGGATTACTGTCTTTCGGTTTTCAAGGACAACGCCGGCGTTATAAAGTTTAATGACGATTATTCTCTGGTCTACAAGGTTGAGACCCACAATTCGCCGAGTGCACTCGACCCGTACGGCGGAGCTCTTACCGGGATCGTCGGCGTGAACCGGGACCCCTTCGGCACCGGCAAAGGTGCAAAGCTTATTTTCAATACCGATGTCTTCTGTTTTGCCACGCCCTTTTATGAAAAGGCTCTTCCGGCAAGACTTCTCCATCCTCGTCGAATTTTCGAAGGGGTTGTTGAAGGGGTAGAGCACGGTGGTAACAAGAGCGGCATTCCCACGGTCAACGGATCCATTGTCTTTGATGACCGCTTTGCCGGCAAACCCCTTGTTTTTTGTGGAACTGCCGGTTTTATGCCTGCCACAATCAATGGCGAGCCATCCCATTTTAAAACCATTTATCCGGGTGACCTCATCGTGATGACCGGCGGAAGAATCGGCAAGGACGGCATCCACGGTGCCACCTTCTCCTCCGAGGAGCTGAGCGAATCGTCCCCTGTTTCCGCAGTGCAGATAGGCGATCCCATTACCCAGAAACGAATGACCGATTTTCTGATCATTGCCCGGGATCGAAACCTCTATAATTTCATTACCGATAACGGCGCAGGCGGCCTCTCTTCTTCGGTAGGCGAAATGGCGACGGAATGTGGCGGCTGCAAGCTGGACCTGGCAAAGGCCCCCCTTAAATACTCGGGTCTGGCCCCATGGGAAATTCTTATCTCCGAAGCTCAGGAAAGAATGAGCCTTGCCGTTCCTCCTGAAAAGATTGATGAATTTCTTGCCCTTGCTCAGAAAATGGGTGTCGAAGCTACAGTGCTTGGTAATTTCACCGATTCGGGGTTCTTCCATATTCTGTACAACGAAGCAACGGTGGCCTATCTTCCCATTGATTTCCTCCATGAAGGACTTCCCCCCATGCAGCTGCGAGGGGTTTGGGAGATCAAGAAAAATCCGGAACCGAAACCTGTCGTAAAATCCGACTACACCGATGATCTCATGAAGCTTCTTTCCTCCCTCAACATTTGCTCCAAAGAGTCGGTGGTTCGGCGTTACGATCATGAGGTTCAGGGCGGCAGTGTCCTGAAACCCTTCACCGGCATCAACAACGATGGCCCATCCGATGCAGCGGTCCTTCGTCCTGACCTCGACTCATTTGAAGGGGTTGTCGTTTCCCACGGTATCTGCCCACGCTACAGCGACATTGATACCTATCATATGATGTCAAATGCCATTGACGAGGGGCTCCGCGGCTATGTTGCCGTCGGCGGCTCCCTTGACCTTATCGCGGGACTTGATAATTTCTGCTGGTGCGATCCGGTTCAGTCGGAAAAAACCCCTGACGGCGAATACAAGACCGCCCAGCTCGTTCGTGCCAACAAGGCACTGTACGATTATTGTGTTGCCTACAATATTCCCCTCATTTCCGGCAAGGATTCCATGAAGAACGACTTCTTTGATGGAGTCACCAAGATTTCCATTCCGCCAACAGTGTTATTCTCGGTAATCGGCAAAATCGATGATGCGAGAAAGACCGTCACCATGGATGCCAAGCGACCGGGCGATATAGTCTATCTCCTCGGCAAAACGGCTTTCGAACTGGGAGGATCCGAGTTCTACGCACTACAGGGATTTGTCGGAAACCGTGTACCGCGAGTCGATGCCGTGAAGTCACTGAAACGTTACCGTGCTTACCACGAGGCGGTACAGAAGGGGCTTGTCGCCTCGTGTCACGATCTTTCCGACGGAGGTCTGGCCGTAACCATGGCTGAAACTGCTTTCGCGGGTGGTCTCGGCATGGCGGTTGAACTACAGAGGGTCCTGTTTGCCGGAGTTCCCTGTGACCGAACAGATGAGGTGCTTCTCTTCTCGGAATCCGCTTCACGACTCTTGGTAACGGTACACCCGGAACATCGCGAAATGTTTGAGAATGTGATGAGTGGGAACTGTTTCTCCAGCATTGGAAAGATTACGGAAGAAACTATGCTAACGGTAACCGGCATTGACGGATCGGTGGTACTGCGAGGGGCTCTCGACGATCTCAAAGAAGCATGGCAGAGCCCCCTGAGGGAGTTGTAACATGAAGCAGGCAAAGGCAATTGTACTGACGGGAAATGGGACCAACTGTGAAGTCGAGGCGGCACATGCTTGTCGACTCGCGGGTTTTGACGAAGTGCGGATTGCTCATATAGCGGAGCTTCTCTACGGAGATGTTCGTCTGGATGATTTCCACTTTATGAATCTTACCGGGGGGTTTCTTGACGGGGATGACCTGGGAAGTGCCAAGGCACAGGCAAACCGCTTGAAATACGCCCGTGTCTCCGGAACCAATGAACACCTGATTGATCAGATCCTGCGCTTTATCACTGATGGTAAACTCATCCTCGGTGTCTGCAACGGATTTCAGCTTTTGGTGAAAATGGGACTTTTACCGGCGCTTGACGGCACGTATTTGAACCAGTCGGCAACTCTCACCTTTAATGACTGCGGCAGATTCCAGGATCGTTGGGTATACATGAAATGTGATCCCGATTCCCCTTCGGTGTTTACCAAGGGAGTTACCGGTGGTATGTATCTCCCCATTCGACACGGAGAAGGAAAGTTCCTGGTCGAATCGGAAGCGGTTCTGCAGAAAATAGAATCCTTGCATCTTTCGGTATTGAAATATTCGGATTCTGCCTACTCTGCACCGACCATGGAGTTTCCCTTGAATCCGAACGGTTCAATGAATGCAATTGCAGGACTCTGTGACGAGTCCGGTCGCTTGATGGGTCTCATGCCGCATCCGGAGGCTTTTCTTCACCGTACCAACCACCCTCGCTGGACCCGGGAACCGTTGCCGGAAGAGGGCGACGGGCTCATCCTGTTCCGGAATGCTCTAGAATATCTGCGTCGTAACCTACTGTAAGGAAGGGTGGATACCCTTGTAGAAACAAAGGAGATTGGTGCTTCAATGAAATTTGACAGACCAGAGGAAGAGTGCGGAATTTTTGGGGTATTTAACCATCCGGAAGCAGCAAATCTGACATACCTGGGCCTCTATGCTCTGCAACACCGAGGACAGGAGAGTTGCGGCATTGTCTCATCAGACGGTATGTACCTTCATGCCCACAAAAGTATGGGGCTTGTCGCGGATGTCTTCGAAGATCAGGGAATTTTCAATACATTACCCGGAAAATCGGCAATTGGACATGTTCGATACTCCACGACGGGATCTTCGGTCACCAAAAACGTTCAACCGATCATGGTGGATTATTCGCGCGGTTCCATTGCCATTGCCCACAATGGCAACATTGTGAATGCCCAGCTGATCAAGGACGAGTTGGAGGCGTGGGGCTCCATCTTCCAGACCACCATGGACACCGAGATCATCGTCCACCTCCTTGCCATGTCAAAAGCAAGTTCCCTTCTTGATCGCATTACTGAAGCCCTGGTCCGGGTAGAGGGAGCGTACTGTCTGCTATTCCTCTCCGAAACCCAAATGGTTGCTGTCAGGGATCCGAACGGATTCAGGCCCCTGTGCCTCGGTAAGCGAGGTGACGCCTACGTGATAGCCTCCGAATCCTGTGCACTGGATCTAATTGAAGCAAAACTTGTTCGGGAAATTGAGCCGGGTGAAGTTGTCGTTATCGACAAGGATGGTGTCAACTCATTTTTCCCCTTTAAAAAAGTCAAGCCAACCCCCTGTATCTTCGAGTACATTTATTTCGCACGGCCTGATTCCTATATTTTTGGCAAGAACGTCTATATGGTGAGGAAAGAACTGGGTCGCCAACTTGCACGTGAAAATAAAATCGAAGCGGATCTCGTTATTCCCGTTCCCGATTCCGGTGTGCCGGCAGCCTTGGGGTATGCCCAGGAATCCGGGATTCGCTTCGAATTCGGGCTGATGCGTAATCACTATGTGGGCAGAACCTTTATAGAACCGCAGCAAGCGATCCGCCACTTTGGGGTAAAGATCAAGTTGAACCCGGTCCAGGATATTATCAAGGGCAAGAGGGTGATTGTTGTAGATGATTCCATCGTCCGCGGCACAACCTCCCGAAAAATCGTGAAAATGATCCGCAGCGCAGGTGCTGCGGAGGTCCACACCCTGATATCCGCACCTCCGACTGATTACCCTTGTTATTACGGAATCGACACTCCGACCCGTAAGGAACTCATTTCGTCATCCCATACTATTGAAGAAATTAGAAAGTATATCACTGCCGACTCCCTCGGATACCTTTCCGTGGAAGGAATGCTGAAAGCGGTAGGAACCGAAAACACCGATTTCTGTCGGGCCTGTTTTTCCGGTGATTATCCCGTCGAATTCCCGATCCTCTCCCCGGAAGCCCAGCTCGGCTTATTCAACAAGGAGTAATATTCCGCATGACCATTAGAGAAAAGCTCAAGCAGATTATCCTGGTAAAATCATACGAAAACAAAAAAGTTATCCTTTCTTCCGGACTGGAAAGCGATTTTTATTTTGACGGCAAGCAATCGACCCTGCATCCGGAAGGGTCCTACCTTACAGGTAAACTTTTTTTAGAATCGATCAAAGATGTTGAAGATGTTGAAGGGGTTGGCGGCTTAACCCTTGGCGCTGATCCAATTGCCACGGCAACCTCGCTGGTCAGTTTCCTCGAAGGTCGGCCAATACCGGCCTTTATCATCCGTAAAGAGCCCAAGGGCCACGGAACTGGTGCCTGGCTTGAAGGAGGCAAAAACCTCCGACACGGCGCCCGGGTCGTCATCGTTGAAGATGTAGTTACCAGTGGAGGATCATCCCTTAAGGCAATTCGGCGGGCAGAAGAAGAAGGTTTGCTGGTTCTCGGGGTAGTGACTCTTGTTGACCGGGAGGAAGGCGGCCGCGAAAATATAGAAAAGGCGGGCTACTGGCTAAGGGCAATTTACACCAAGACCGAAATACTTGCCTAGGCTCCTGGAGGCTGAAAAACAATATAGTGTAATCCGATGGCGGTGATATCTTCACCGCCATCTTGTATTCAACATAGCCATTTTTAGCTGGCAGGGGCAGTGATTTATGAAATCTTCTCTAGATACCATACTGCAGAACTATGGAGTACTCCTCAAGTCGGTGGACAGCTGGTTTGCCCGCGCGGCGTCAACTGCGGGAGATGCCGTACAGTGCAGCAAAGGTTGTTCTTCCTGTTGTCGAGGGCTGTTTGACATTACGCTTCTTGATGCACTATTTCTGCGCCAGGGTTTTGACAAACTATCGCCTTCGATACAAGACGCGGTACTTTCGCAAGTGATAAAGCAACGTGATGCGCTGCAATTGGCCTGGCCGGAAATATCCCCACCCTATGTCATAAATTTTCTGACCGAAGAAGACTTGAGCCGGTTGATGCCCGAGGATGACCCAACTCCCTGCCCACTTCTTGGGGAAGATGGCCTCTGTCTTGTCTATGAAAATCGACCCATGACCTGCCGTTTGCACGGAATTCCCCTCGTCGATATTTCCGGAGAGTTCTTTCATGACGAGTGGTGTACCTGTAACTTCAAAGACGATGATCCCTTGAAAAGGGAAGACCTGCGGTGGGAATTCCGAAAATGTTTTCAGGATGAATTGTCGATATTCAAGGATGTTACAGATGCCTTGTTAAGCCAGAGGATTAATGAATTGGATACCCTTCTTCCGTTGGCTATACTGATTGATTTTCAAGGTTTTGATTGGAAAGAGTGGTGGAAGGAAAACTCCGGGAAGTTCAAAAACGGGGGCATTCCAGAAAATCACTCGAGTTCTGTTCTCCGGGACTGATAAAAACCCTTCGCCCTTCTACACGAATGCGTCCTTCGGTAAATAGTCGAAGCACCCCGGGATAGATCCGGTGCTCTTCACGGAGAATTCGACGGGAAAGAGTTTCTTCGGTATCGTTATCAAGAACCGGCACCGCAGCCTGCGCTATTATCGGGCCGGTATCAGTACCTGAATCCACAAAGTGAACCGTACAGCCGGCAATCTTGACTCCATGCTGCAAGGCAAGGCGTTGTGCCTGGTTTCCCGGGAAAGCAGGTAAAAGGGCAGGGTGGATATTGAGGATTGCCAGGGGAAAGGCATCAAGCAGTACAGCAGAAAGTATGCGGTTGAACCCGGCAAGTACGACCAGTTCCACCGCGTGTTCTCTCACAATTTCCAAAACTGCTGCGTCGAATGACATGCGATCAGGAAAGGACCGGTGGTTCAGGTAGAAGGCGGGAAGCTGATGCTTTTTTGCCCTTTCCAGGGCAAATGCGTCCTCGCGGTTGCTTATCACACAGGCGATTGAAGCGTTCAGTTTCCCCGCTTCAATATGATCGATGATTGATTGAAGGTTCGAGCCGTTACCCGATACGAGTACTGCGACACGAACCCTCTGGTTTCCAAGCCTTTCAGATGTATGTGCGGGAACTGGATCAAACAAATTCAACACACTCTGCTCCGGCATCACATTTAGCTACTTCACCTATCACGAAAGCCTGTTCATTGAGACCAGATAGCCTGATGAGGATTTCTTCCGCTTCATTCTCCGGAGCAACAAGTACCAGTCCGATGCCACAGTTGAAAGTACGGAACATTTCCATCTCTTCGATGCCACCACCCTGTTGAATCAGTGGAAAGATCGCCGGCACTGTCCACGAGTCTTTCCCAATAATGGCCTTGCAGCCGTTCGGCAAAATTCTCGGAACATTTTCCAGCAAGCCACCACCGGTAATATGGGCAATTCCGTTGATACGGAAATCGCGTAACAGATTCAGTACGGTTTTGACATAGATGCGGGTCGGTGTCAGAAGCTCTTCAGCGACGGTAGTCTGGAGTCCTGGCAGAAGGCTGTCTATTTCGAGGCCCATAATATCGAACAGAACTTTACGTGCCAGAGAATAGCCGTTGCTGTGGAGCCCATTCGATGTTATACCGATCAACTTGTTGCCCACGGTGATGGAAGAGCCGTCTATGATGTTGTCTCGTTCAACAACGCCCACGGCGAATCCGGCAAGATCATACTCGCCTTCGGAATAGAAACCGGGCATTTCCGCCGTTTCTCCGCCGATCAGGGAACACCCTGCCATGGAACAACCTTGAGCTATCCCCTTGACGACTTCCGCAGCTTTTTCCGGGTCAAGTCGACCGGTTGCCAGGTAGTCAAGAAAGAAAAGGGGCTCGGCACCCTGCACAATAATGTCGTTGACGCACATGGCCACCAGGTCAATGCCAACCGTATCATGCTTGTCTGCCATGAAGGCCAGTTTAAGCTTCGTCCCGACACCGTCGGTGCCCGAAACAAGGACCGGCTGTCGGTACTTGCTGGAATTAAGGGAAAAAAGCCCACCGAACCCGCCGAGATCAGCAATAACCTCAGGCCGGTAGGTCGCTTTGACCAGGGGCTTGATCATTTTAACAAAGCTGTTGCCGGAGTCGATATCTACACCAGCGTCTTTATAGGTAACCTTTCCATTGTTCAACGTCCGCTCCTCCTGTTTGCAAAAGAAGATTATTTTTACGGTATAAATGACAAAAAGTCAAATCCAATCTGGGCGGAACGTGGGTGAGTTGTCTTCTGTCACGAGTTGGAGATCTCACCTGTCGGACCTTGGTGAACGTCATACCAACTAC
>Ga0351906_1050_pt1 | contig 35212 bp, 38 predicted proteins | sample BONcelHT113001E5_FD_206866 | JGI IMG/M metagenome (GOLD analysis project Ga0351906, IMG submission 206866) | Enriched cells from coal bed in the Powder River Basin, Montana, United States - BONCAT cells T11 rep1 HSBNCT.T11.300.1.E5 ... | reverse complement strand
CGGCCTGGGGCGCGGATTATTATACCGCTGTTGAAAAACGCCTGAACGCGGAAGCAGACCTTGAAGCCCTGAAGGTCGGAAAAACGTTCGACAGAGAGAAATGGCTTACCGTAAAGTGGCGGGACGAATACGCGAAAAGAGATTCTGCTGCTGCAAGCTTTTATGGCTCTTTGCAAAATTACGGGGAGACATCCTACAAAGCAGAGATAAGGAATATTGAACGCCAGGCGCAGGCATTTAGAGACGCCGGTTATGAAGAAGCCGCTGTCCTTGAATATGTCAGGCTCAAATCTGCTGAATCATATATAAAAATGGCTAAAAATTCACAAGACTGGGTCATCGGAGTTAAAGCCGGATTATTAGAAGTATCCCTTGCGCACACTACCTGGGGAGATACGGCAAAAGCGGTTACGCTGGCTTTTGTCAATGAGTCCAAGACACAGTTAACGGATAATCTTTTCAATGCTCTAAAAGGAAATTTCAACAATATCGGCATTGATTGGCAGAATCTTCAGGATACCATGCTGAAATCTCTTGCAAAGAATCTCGTTGATATGGGAGCTGAAGCAGTATCAAAAGGTGCAATCAAACTATTTTTTGAAACTAAGTGGACCGAAGATGGCTCCAATGTCCTCGGGATCGTCAATAAAGTTCTCGGCTTTGCCGGGGATTTATTGAGCGGTACAACCCGAGATTCGGCGGGTATTATAGGCGGCACAGATGCAATGTATACGCTTGCCAACGGTGGTTTTGTCCCTGGTTACGCAAACGGCGGTAACTCTCCTATGAATGACACTGTACGTGCCATGCTCTCTCCCGGTGAATTTGTTATTGACAGGGAGAGCATACAGGCAATAGCAGGGCAAGGGCAGCGCGGTGACACCATGCTTGCACACATTAACCCTGCTGAAGCGGCATTGTTAAAAACGCTGGGCGGTGCAGGCACCATTAACCCTCGCACCGGTCTCCCTCAATTCTACGGTACATTTCAGAAAGTAGGCGCAAATGAAAGATTCCCGGATGGTACATACGCATCCACTTGGGGCGATTGGCGATATGTTTCTGATAATCCGGCGAACCCTTACCGATATTTCACCTCACCCATTGACAGCATGAACGGGGCGGTTGCAGACTGGTCAAAAGTCACCTGGAAGAACGGCGTTGCTTATACGGGCGGCGTTGATTCTATGTGGAGTATGAACCCGGTTACGGGGTATGTAAGACTGAATTCTCAGGAAGGACAGAATCCGGGGAGAAGTTTGTTGGGCGGTTTAATCGGGGAAGAAGCAGCGGGTTATGTAGCGATGGCCGGGAAAATGCTTGCGACATATTACGGCGGGCCTATTGGAGCAATGATAGCGACAGGAGGCGGGGAGTTGTTGGGAAACGCAATACAGGGTAATGATATTGATTTTGCTCAAATTGGGATAGATACCGCGCAAGCAGGGGCGACGGCTTATATTACGAAAGGAATTGGAGAATGGGTAAAAGGTTTAGACTTGTCCAAATTATCTACGATGGCGTTGAAATTCGGGGCAAATTATGCCGCTGGTACAGCAATTGCGATGGCGGCTAATGCTGCAAGGGGTGCTATAGGCGGTGATGCTGGCGGCTCCATGTCAGTAAAATATATGGGTGCGAATGATAACGGCTTGCTGGCTGGGTTAAGCGGCCTTATGGCGGGAATCGCGCCTAAGTCATACGCACTATCCGCAAAAAACGGGCTTGATTATGTGCCCAGGGATAATTTTTTGATAAATGCGCATGAAGGCGAGGCGGTGTTGACAAAGCAGGAAAACAGGGAGAGGATGAGCGGGGGTAAAACGGGCAGTTTTGACCTTCCTCCTGTCCAGGTTAATGTTGTTGTTGATAACAGGGTCCTGACATCGATTATATATAAACAGAGCAAGGCCGGCGTAAAAATTATGCATACACGGGGGATAACAGACATATGAGTATATTATTTCTCCACAACAACCTCCTGGACACGGCGACTCTTACGGCAAGCAGCGCGGCTATCGGGTTTCCGGCGAATAATCTCAAGAATCCTTTCCGGACAAAGACATGGAAGACAGCCGGAGCAACTGCAGGGACGGCACAGCTTGTCATAGATCACGGCACTGCAAAGGCGGTCAACGCGATTGCTCTAACGGGTTATCCTGACTGGCTCGCGGCTCCGGGAACGCTTCAGGTTGAATTTAACGATACGAATGTATGGGGCGCACCGGCGGCAACGGAAGCCCTGACATGGCTTGCGCCTACAACGCCGGGCGGAAATAAGGGCTCTATAATAAAAAAACTGGCAGCGACACGAACCTACCGGTATAACCGTCTTTCCGTTGTTAACGCTCCGGGTGACTGGAATCTGGGAAGACTTTTTGTGGGGACGTATTTCGAGCCTGCTATTGATTACGGCTGGGGATATAGCGAGGAGGTTGTTATCCCTTCTCTGATATCAAAATCCATAGGAGGGCAGGCTCACGTTGATGAGATAGAAAAGTACAGGGTTATCCGCTGTAACGGCGTTATTGAAACTCAGGCTCAGTGGGTGCTTTATCAGGCCATGATTAATATTGTGGGCATGGAAAAGGAATTCTTTGTTGATTTTAACTTTTCCGGTGAGCTGGTGGAAAAGTTCATATACGGCAGTTTTTCAAAAGTACCGACAATTACCCGACCTTTTCATTTTACCTATGATTTTGAATTCACGGAGTCCCGCTGATGGGTTTAACAACAACCTTTGCCGATCTGGTAGATTCACCCGTATCCGAAAAGGTTTTCCTTTGTGAAGCGAAGCCGGGCGAACAGGTGACAAACTTTACTCTCACAGCCGGGAAAACATATACATATGAAATAACATACCTTAATGAAATTGTAACCCTTACTGACAATGCAACTGAGACAGTGAGAAAGGCCGTTGTTGTCTGTGAACTTGACGGCACGGCTTTAACAGCAAAAACAAGCATTGTTGAAGTGGAAGCTACAGCAGGATCATACTGGCACGATACGGCAAACAGTAAATTATATATACACCCAACAGACGACGGCTCTCCGAACCATCATACAATCATCGTCTATTTCTGGGTCTATTTCGCCACAAAGGGGATCACCCTTGATTCCCGGTATTATGAGCCCTACATCGCGGAGGACGGCATTCCGTCCATATCTCAGGAATCACAGTCAATCCACTGGGGAGCTTCTCAAATATCAAGCGGGTCTGTAGTCCTGCTCAACGGGCGTGGATATTTTGATCAGATAGCCAGGCGGTGGATATGGAATAACAAAGATATTAAGCTTCTTCTGGGCGGGGACGCGCTTCCCTATCCGGAGTACACCTGCATCTTTGCCGGTAAGATCATGCAGGCAGCATTTACCAAAACAAAATACACGATTGAAATTGAATCAAAGAGCTTTGCCCTTTTGCGGTCATTGCCGATAAACAACTTCTGGATATCGACCTGGGCGAATCTCGACCCGTCCGCTGAAGGGAAACCGATCCCCTATTATTGGGGATCATATGACGCGGCTCAGGCTCCGATTGTGACATGCATTAACACTGCCTACGGGGCAAATGTTTATCAATTCAAGATTTGTGACTGCGCTTTCCACGCCATTAAATCCATTACTCAGGTATATGTTGATTATGGAGACGGCGCAGGCTGGCAAACTATAGCGCACAGCAATGAGGATTTGACCAACGGGACTTTTACTATTTCCTCAGCTTCCTTTGTCCTGGGAACATCCAGTGTTAAAGTTGCTTTTGAGGGCTATCATTCCGGAGGGGTGCTGATTGAAGGCGCTCCGGAGATCGTGGAAGACCTTTTGCTGAATCAATGCGGGTATGCCGCCGCGGACCTCAATGCGGCGGCTTTTACCGCGTCAAAGGTAGTGAGCACATGTGAATTGAATGTTGCTGTAGAGACGGAAACAGCGGCGTTGACGATCATCGAGACGGCCTGTCAGTCAGACCTTGCCTTTTTTGATGAGGACGGCTCCGGGCTCTTGCGGTATCGGACATGGTATCCGTCAAATACCGGTACCGTTCCTGTTTTGGCAAAAGAGGATATACAGGAAGAACCTGAAATAGTTGACGACAGCTCACAGTTATACTGGAAGGTAAAAATAGGCTATGCCTGGCAAGGGCCTACCGGGGAACGTCTCTACACGGAAGCCTCGAATAATGAATCAAAATACAGATACAAATCAGATGATTATTTGACAATAGATACGTATCTGAGGTCAAAAGCCGACGCTGAAGAGCTTGCCGCACGTCTGAACTGGATTACAAGGAGTCCTTCTCCGGTCATATCATTAATACTCAAGGCCGGGCAGATCAGCAAAACCCTGGGGGATAAAGTGTCAGTAACACTGGCACGAGCCCCGTATCAGACACCCGGAGGGTATACAGAAAGGGTTTTTGAAATTATCAGCAAAGAGGTTTCCTGCTTCCCTTTATTTGTCAAGCTGCGAGGCCGCGACCTCATGGACTTTGGCAATAATGTCGGTTTCTGGATGGGCGATACTGCACCCGACTGGGCGACGGCAACCGATCAGGAAAAAGATAACTCCGGTTTCTGGTGTGATGATGACGGCCTTTGCCTCACATCGGACGCGGAATCATTAAATAAATCATTATGGTGGTGACAATATGGCGCGAACAGCAACCAACCCGACAACGATTGGAAATGCTACAAAAAAAAGCGACTACAATAAATTATGGGATAATGCCGATCTGTTATTCGGTGAGCATGGAGACGACGGCGCACACAGCAAGGCGATGGTGCAGCTTACTGCAAACAGATTAGTAAGGGCTAATGCATCAAAAATACTTACCGCGTCCGCTATGGAAGAGTCTGCCGCCGGCGAGGTTGTAAATGCCAGTCAACCGGCATTTTTAGCGCGTTTAAATACATCAGGCGCAGCCGTTACCGGCGAGGGATCGGTATACACGGTTATATTCGATACTGAGGTTTTCGATCAAAACGCGGATTTTGATATATCAACGGGCATATTTACCGCCCCGGTGGCGGGCAGATACCGGTTTGAATGCGCTGTGCATTTGTCGCATCTTGCCGCCGCGCATAACTTTTACTGGTTGTCAATTCTTACCAGCAACAGAGAATATGCCATATATGATCAGTTTGCAGCAGGCGCAAACCCCTTTGTATCACATAAGTCTATGGTACTGTCATGCCTGGCAGATATGGACGCAGGGGATACAGCCAAAGTAACTACATACGTCAGCGGAGGCACCGGCGTTGTGGTTGTTGATGGATCAGGAACCGTATATACATTTTTTAGCGGCAGTCTGGTTTGCTAAAGGAGGATACAAATGGTATTGTCAGATGAAGATAGGGCAGTGTTGAATCATATAGTGATTGACGCTGATGTCTGGGCAGAACACGCAGTTGAAACGATAGGAGAATCGGCTGTAACGGCAAAAATAGAGCGCTGGAAACCTGTTTATCTTGCCGAAAAAGAAAGGCTTGGGGAAGATTACAAGACAAGAGCGGAACGGGAAACAGAAGTGATGATTTGAAACCCTATAATTTTATGGCCATGGAAAATCCCTATACACCTTAAGTACGGCAGCGCATGTATCGGGGCTTCTCCCTTCTTTCTGCTCCTGGGCATTATATGTTATAGCCTCTGCAAAAATCGGCAAGTATCTTTTGTTATCTCCGGAGGCTTTGGTAAACCTTTTATCAAACCATTTGCTGACCTGTTGCATAGGCTTTTCTATTTTAGCTCCACAGGCCACAGTTCTGCCCAGGACCACCGCGTATGTTGTCATTTTATCTATGTCGGCTTTAGAAGCGGCAAACGCTGGTTGTGAAAAGCCTATGCTTAATACAGCAAAATAAAATATCATTTTCTTTCCTATTTTTTTATCCATGCTGCCACCATGCGCCGAAACGACTATAGATATAAAGGCCTAATCCCAAAAGAGAACCTACAATACCAACCGGAGGATATGTAAATAGGAAGATAAATCCAATGAAAAATATTAATAACCCTATTAACTGTACTTTTTTGTATTGTTTTCCGGTAGCTTCAATGGTTACGGCTTGTACGGGATGCCCACAGGAAGGGCATGATTTTGCCATACTGGAAATCTCCTTTTTGCATTCTGAACATTTTATAAGCGCCATAAATCTCCCTTATATTATCATTTCCGATACTGCCTTTTCTTCCTTCTCTTTTATAACCCAGCCTATACCCTCAAATTCTTTTATGCTTTCATCGTCATTGTAGATTGCTCTATTATACCACCTGATTTTCATGCCGTGTATATTATCAATATACGTGCGGATCGGTTCCTCTTTTGTAAATAAATAAATCCGCTTTGCAATCTTTTTCCGCTGTTCTTTATCGTGCATATCTTTAAGTATGGTATCACCCGGACGGCCGGGAAGGTATTTCCGGCACATTTCATTGACATAGGTAAGCGTTCCATCGGGCAGAAATCTCGCTGCAAGAATATGCCTGGAAGCGCGAAACATAATGGTTTCATATATATACTCAATGGTTAATACCTTGCCTGATTGCATATTCTTTATATCAAATAGCATTAACTGTTTCCAACCCTTTTTTTGTCTACGCTTCCCCTTTCCCCACCCCCCGTTATTTTTGATATTGTTTTAGGCTTTACAGGCTGGCTCGGCGGATGGCTTGGAGCAGGTACAGCAGGATTTACAAGCCTGACAAATTCCCTTAAGTTCTGTTTAATCGCTAATTTTGTCCCCTCCTGATCTGAACCAAGAATCGCAGACAACATAAGAAAAGCATCTTTATCTTCTGGCGATGAATCTATACAGGTTTTACAAATCGTGCGGCAAACAATGTCAGCGGGGCAATTGGCGGTGTATTCGCTGCTTGTATCGTTTACAATAGTATTTACGCCGTTTGGATGAGATTCAAGCTCTGGGGGGTTAATCTTATTATCTGCTTTACCTGAAAAATAATTTGAAGCTAAATGAAGCTTATTTATGATGACAGATAGATTTTCAGTAGTGGGCTTAGATAACCCCTTTTCCCAGCGCATAACAGTCTGTTTCCGGACACCAAGTAGCAGCCCCATGCTTTCCTGATTTATTTTCCGGTTCTTTCGTAATTGTTTAAAAAGCCCCGGAAATGTATCTTGATTAAAAAATGTACTATTCATAGTTATTTTTTTCTTGACATAAATAAACATACTTGTTTATTATTCCATTATGACATTCCATAAAATTCATAATGGAAACAGCAAATAAACCGTAAAGGAGATAAATCGTGGCTGAAGAAAAATCTTTTAATAACCCTCCTACTGCACGTAAACCACGGGTAATTCTTTCTGAGCTTAATTTTGAAGAGCGTTTAAGTTTCTTGGCAAATAAATCAACAGAATCTGCAAATAATACGCTCATATCACCCCTCGGAAGAGAAGTTCACCGGCACATAGCAAAGACTTACCTGCATTCCCTTAAAATGTATCAAGAAACCCATCCTAAATCCCCCTTTAATAATTCCAAAACTCTTTTCATATCACAGTGGGTGGCCTGGATAAAAACGTCAATATCTTCATTTCGGGAAAGGTTTTTTAATGTTTCGCCCGCAAGATTTTCCAAATTGCCGGATAATATATTTCCCAATTCAACACTGCAAGAGTCTGTAATTTCACACACAGAGAATTCACCATTATCCAACTCAACAGCAAAAAAGCCTATTCTCTCATTTAACCCTTTTACAATGCCTTTCAATTTATGCACCTCCAATAAACACTACGCAAAACAGGCGTTGAGTACGAAGAGAGCCCAGCCACGAGCCTTAAACGGAAAAACGCCTGTCTTCGTTTTTAATTCTCCAAATTTTACAAGGGTTTTGTCAAGCATATTATTAATGTATACCGGGTTTGCCGCCTTGCGGCAATTATAACCAATAAAGGGAGGTATAATGAAAAGCTATGAAGCGCTTCAAAAGGCTATTGCGGGCAAAACCGCCGAGCACGCCAGACGGCTCCATCTGTCAACAATAACCGTCAATAAATGGCAGGAACCTACTACGGATTTTACCGACAGCGGAGCATTTAACTGTCTTGACCGTATTGAAACTATTGTCCAGACCGCCCTTGACCTGGGTATACCCAAGGATGATGCTTTTGCACCTATTTATTATCTGAACACAAAATTCGGACTCAACGCAGTAATGGATGAATCCGCCGAAGGGATTGAGGATCTATCCATGGAACTCGTCGAAACGCTCCGGGAAGTAGGACATTTAACAACAGCGGCAACGGACGCACTTTCTACCGGAGAGATAACACAACTTCATGCCAGAAAAATTGAAGAAGAGGGAACACACCTTATAAGACGGGTATCATCGTTTATAAAAAAGACTCGTGAATTAACCCGTAAAAAACTGTCATTAAAACTCTTTTCCCGGAAGGCAAAGGAAGCAGCAGGACTATAGTGAGAATCATATAAAAAAATTTTCATAATTTTCCGTGTAACGATTATGCCCACAGGGAAAAACGGAAAATGATTACAAGGAGGATGGATATGGACAGGAAACCTAAATTTATGATCGTGGAAGAAAAAAACAGGCGGACAATGCGGTGTTTCTTCTGGGTAGTCATCATTGTTGTTTTCCTGGGCGGGGTAATAGCCGGGAGCGAGATGAACAGCGATACTATTTATGAGAAAGGAAGGGCCGCTACGCTTGCGCATGTAAAGAAAGTAATAAAAGAACGCATGAAAGACGGCGGGATGTTTTATGTGGCTGACCTGGACATGAAAGTTTCCCCTCATCCGGATATGAAAAATACGGTAACTCTCAGCTTTACTGACGATCCGGGATATGTATTGAAAACTGCTGCGGCGTCGAAAGGAGCCGGGGGGAAAAGATGATTGAGGTCACTCACGATGTAGCTTTCCATTGCGATGGATGCCGTAAGCGTGTTTATGATGATAGTGCTTATTGTCCTGACTGCTATGAGAAAACCAAAGCGGAAAATGAGCATCTTTTAAAAGAGAATGCACAATTAAAAAGTCTGCTCCAAGTCTATAAAATAGAATACACAGAACCTACAGCAAGAGCGCCTATTCTATACCCTGATTTTGCTAAAAAACATGGCATTGCTTGTGCTGCCTGAAAGGAGATATACATATGGAATTTACAATTAATGCTGAATATTTGAAAGGGAAAGTTGACCTGCTCAAAGGGATTACAAAGGTCAAGTCTTTGATGCCGGTTACCCGCAATGTCCTCATGACTCTGGCCGGTCAGGGCGGGACGATCCGGGCGACGGATCTGGAAGTGAGCGCCATAACGGAACTGCGCTCGGAATATGATGGTCCGGAACCGAAACAGATCATGGTTAATGGGGGCGTCCTTTCGGGTATTCTTGAGGGATTTGCCAAAAAAGATGTAAACATTACGCAACCCGAAGAAGATAAAGGCACCCTGGTAATCCGATACAACAAAACCGAGATCGGTCTCGCCATGCAGAATCCGGAAGACTTCCCGGAAGTGAAAGCCCTTGACGGTGACGTTGCTTTATCCGTGCCGGGTGTGGACATCATGCGAGGTATAAACAAGGTCCTGTACGCGGTAAGTGCTGACGAAAGCAGGTACACGCTCACCGGCATCCTGATCGAGATCAAAGGCGGGCAGTTCCGGATGTGCGCGACTGACGGTTTCCGGGTGGCGCTCTATAAGAAGGATATACGGGACGGCGCAACTCCCACGCCTCAGATACTTGTGCCCGGCAGGAATATAAAGATGCTCAAAGAGACAATCGACGACAAGGACGATGTTGACGTTGTCATTGACGCGAAACATGCCCAGTTCATGACGCCGGTTGTGACGCTTATATTCCGGACCATCGAAGGGGCATTCCCTGATTATGAGAGTCTCATACCCTCAAACCATGATCATATGATCTTTATCCGGCGTGTCGCGCTTCTTGATTCCCTGAAGCATGTCGCCCCGCTTACAAAGAAAGACGACAACGTGGTTTTCCTGAACCGGGATTTCTCCGGCGGGCTCACAATATCCGTTGAGACCTCAGCGGGCTATGCCGTGGACACAATAGATTGTGAGTACAAGAGTCAGGCCCCCTTCCAGCAGGCATTCAACCTGAAATTCATCCTTGACGCGATAGAGCATATGGATGCTGACCAGATCAGTATTACATACCCTGAGGGCTTCGGCGCGGCAGTATTTGAGGAACCGGGTTACACCTGCCTTGTTATGCCGATCAGGGGCATGGAAACACCGATCATTGCAAGGAAAACCAGAATACCGGATACATCTTTGGCAAGTCCGGGTGAGGATCGCGCAGAAAGCACGGAAAAGAAACTGAAATTTCACAAAACAAACAAAGGGAATAAAGCCGATGAATAAGAGAATTGTTATAAACATCCCTGCTTCTCATAATAACACCCCCAACTCTCCGGACGGTGACTCATCCCGCCGTCCGGAACTTAATAAACTTGATGTCACTATACAACTTGCTCACATCTTCGATATAACGTATGCCGAAGCTATATCAGCACAGAACGACCTTGATAAAGCTGGCCTTGAAATTAAATGGAAGGCGGTAAGCCTATGAGCGGGAATAGCGCACTGATACAGGTTTTAAAAGATCAGCTTCAACGGGAACATGACCGTATTGATCGAGCGGAAAAGGAAATTATTAAAATTAAGCTGGATCTCCTTGAATTAGGAGTTGAACTGCCTTTAGGAGAATAAATGTTGAATCAGGGAAGTGTTTCTTGCAGCACCCCACCAATCCCCGGAGGTTTTGTCCTCCCTCCTCCGGGGAAACTAATCCTTGTATGCGCGAAGTGCGACAGCGGGAATATTGTTGATGACTATGACACTATTAACCGCATAAACGAAAAAAAATGCCTGTCTTGCGGCAGCAGGAAGGTAAAAGAAGTGGCGCCCGAGCAAAAAGAGGCTGAGCCCGCTAAAGTTTTAGAAATTGATGAGAAAGTCCAACAAAAAAAAGCGGAGGTAACTGATATGGCAGATAAGAAAAAATGTACTAACTGTAATGAGAAATATGCGCACATTGAAGGGCTTTGCGATAAATGCTTCCATAAAATAAAAGGGTATATCTATAAGCCGAAGAAAAATATCGGGAGGCATACTGCAGCCGCCCCGGATATAGAAAATAAATCAACCGAAAACGCGCCTGACCAAACGGTAAATGAAGTTCATCATATACTTAAAAAGCCTCCAGCTTTTCCGCTTATTTTAACCGTAGACTTCTCGGAACATCCAGATTTACTCGAGCAATTACAACCTTTAGCAAAAAATGATTTTCGTTCGCCCGAGGAAGAAATGCTGTTTATGTTTTCAACTTGGGTACATAAATAGAGGCCACATCATGAATGAACTTGAACTGAAGGAAATCCGGGAAATTAATCACATCGGCGACAAAACGGTATGCGAAGTAATTGCATATCAAGGGACTGAAGTATTTGCAATCAAGTTTAAATTCAGAAGCATTTATGACAATCAGTTTGCCAGGCTTTTTCAGCATGTAATCCCGGTAAAGGAGCAATCGAGGACATGAGTATAAAAAAGGAAAAAACCGGCACTCGGGAATGGTCGGAACATTCATTGAATCTGTTTTACGGCTGCAGGCATGACTGTAAATACTGCTATGCAAGGGAAATGGCGTTGCGCTTTAAATGGATTAAAGTGTCTGAAAACTGGCGGACAATGCAGTGGATCACTTTTAAGGTATTAAAGAAAACACCGAAAAAACTTCCAGGGCGCATTATGTTTCCGACTATGCATGATATCTTTCCTGAGGGCATAGATATAACAATAGCTTTTTTACGCCCCTGGCTTGAAGCAGGCAATAAAATACTTCTGGTTACAAAACCTCATTTTGAAGTTGTCACGGCCCTTTGTAAGGAATTTGCAAGCTGCAAAAAACAAATCACCTGGAGATTCACAATCGGCTCTATGGATGATGAAGCCCTTAAATTCTGGGAGCCGGGCGCTCCAACATTATGTGACCGCCTGAACAGTCTTGAATTTGCTTACAAGTCAGGTTTTAAAACTTCCGTATCCTGCGAACCATATCTTGATGATTCAATCATCGACCTGGTAAAAAATGTTAATCCTTTCGTCACTGATACAATCTGGATCGGCAAGATGAACAATATCAAGCGCCGGGTTGATATGTCAACCTGGGCTCCGAATGATTTCATGTTTCTCCGGGAACTCCGGAACTGCCAGACAGATGATTTCATTCGCAATCTTTATAATGAGCTGAAGGACTCCCCGAAGATCCGCTGGAAGGATAGTATCCGGCAAGTTCTTGGACTGCCGGAAGAGGTGCAGGCATGATCCTCTTTGACGGCAGCCATCTTGTAAGCGATCAATCCATCGACGAGCTGCACCGCTTTGCCAACAGCCGCAGAATAGGATTAAAACGGGAATGGTTTCAGGATCACCGCTATCCTCATTATGATGTCCTGGGCTGCAAAGTGGAAGCGGTCCAGAAGACTCTTTCTCCGGAGCGTCTTATCAACACGACAGAACTTGTTAAACGAGCGGTAAGGGAATGATAATGCAAAGAACTATCCATAAACACCGGTCAAAGCCTTCACTGCCCGAGCAGGATGCAATAAGCGCAATCCCCAGGGTATTAGCGGACTCCACCGGAACACCGACACATGTCTGGATAATGAAATGCGAGGGCTATCGCCCCATTCTGGGACTCAATATATTTTATCTCGGCAATCTGCTCAAAAAGCTCGAAGCCGCCGGCAAGCGGGACTCAAAGTTATGGATCGTAGTCGACGCCGAAATTAAGCGACAGAGTGAAGGAGTTAGTGTATCCGGGGGTGAGGTATGATGTGTTATTCAGAGGCAAATTCCTGCCGGGCTTCTTGCAATATAACTTGTGCTACAGATCATGACTGTAACAATTGTCGGCAACGATTTGGAATAACTATAATTTATGTTATACGTCCGAACCGTAATATTGATGATTTATCGGTATTCGAGCGGCCGAAGCAAGTCTATGAAAAACCAAAAAATGATAAAATACCGGATCGTGTTTTTGTCCCTGCTGTAATCAACAGAAGACTCTCACAACTGAGGAGGATGCATGACCGATAATAACCTGCATATGATCGGGGGAAATATATTTTATGAACGTTCTCCACAATAATAAACCTGTCTATTTTGTATGGTGGCCATTTTATGCATTCCTATTATTTGCGTTGATTATCCTTGCCATGTTTACAAGGGCTATCGAGGCAGTATTAACGTTTATGGAAATAGATGAATAAAACAGTCCGGAAGGCAAGCTTGACACATAAAAAACCCTCACGTATGATATCTCAGGATGATTTAAAGAGAGGAGGTATCATTATGACAGGGGTAATTTTGTGTAATAAGTGCCGCAAAAAGATGGATGGGGTTTGTGAGTGCGGTAATTACAAGTGCCTTATCTGTGTTTATTGGGGCGGGAAACACTACGAATACCGCCGGGATGAACAGGGGTATGTATTTACCTATGACAAGGCAAAAGACAGGCTTATAGAGATATCAAATGCAATCAAAAAAGGTATTTTTAAACCGGTTGACTTTACTGATGCACGAATTGCTGAAAGAAAGTTTGAAAACCAGATTGATAAGTGGCTTGATGGCAAGATAAATCAAGAGAAAATGGGTGAACTTAGCCCTGGAACAACTCGAAATTATGCATCTTATACGCGGCACCGTTTTACTTTTTTTGAAGGCATTGATGTTAAAGATATAACCCGAGAGCACCTTGAGAATTTTAAAGATACACTTGGTGGAATCAGCATTAAGACCCGTAAAAATATTCTCAATGCTTTACGGAATTTCTTTTTCTGGCTCAAAGAACGGGAAACGATTAATGTTATGCCCCGTTTTCCTATGGTAAAAGGTGATGACAGCAAGACCGTCCTGACAATCGATTATGAATTGCAGGCCGAAGTTTTACAGCATATCCCGGAGATGCACAGAGACCCCATAGAATTTATGATGGAGACCGGTTTACGGCCCGGTGAAGTCTGCGCGTTGCTTGTGGAGCATGTCGATCTGAGAAACGGCACTGCCCGGATTGAGCGGACCTATGTGTCCGGAAACAAAATTCGTGAGACTTCAAAACAAAAGCGCAAACGCATAATTCCCTTGTCTGACCGGGCTCTTGAAATTGCCGGGCGGCACATCGATTCTAAGCTGCCGAAACAATTTTTATTTATTAACGCAAAAACCGGCAAAGGATATTTTCCGAATGCGCTCTGGTTTCAATGGTCGCAACATTCAGGCTTGCCAGGCGTAAGCCTCTACGGCGCAACACGCCACAGTTTCGCGACCCAACTCATACAGCATAATGATGTAACAGTGGTAAAGGAATTAATGGGTCATTCTGACATCCGGACTACCCAGAAATATGTTCATATGAGAATGACAAAATTGTCTGATGTTGTAAATAACCGGCATATTATAAAACTGGCAAGCCGGGTAGAAAACAGAAGCGAAACAGAAGCGGCTTTAAGCGGTAGTACATCTAATAATATTAAGTAGTTAAATAATGCCGAAGGCGGGACTCGAACCCGCTCTGGAGAAGACTAACTTATTGATATTGATTAACTTTAATGGAGCCTATTGTTGTCCATGGACAGTTCATGGACAGTTGTTTTTAATGATCTCTTTTCAAGTTCCACTCTCAGACCATGAACGTCAAGATGTGTATATTTCTTTGTTGTCTCTAAACTGGCATGGCCAAGCATTTCGGAAATTGTAAGAAGACTTACTCCGCTATTTCCCAATTGCGATGCTATTGAATGTCTTGTTGCATCATACAACCTTAAATCAGCCGGTATGCCCATCTTGGCTCTGACTCTTGACCACACCCCACTTAATGCAGACTGACTAAAATATCCGCCGGTATGAGGGTTAACAAAGACATAAGCTTCCGGGTGATTATTCATTACCATTCTGGCTAAATAATCATACATTTCGCTATGAATTGGCAGCGCATAGGATTTTGAGTGTTTGCCTTTCCGCTTCACACGGTAAACATTTCTGGAAAAGGTGGCAACTATTTCTATCACTCCTTCCGCAAGGTGGACGTATTTGCATCTTAGAGCCCTTGCTTCACCTGGCCTGACTGGGTGAAGCATCAAGAACTGGATAATAGGCGTATCGTCGGCAGGTATATTATTTAAAATCTGCGTTTGAGAATCCAAAGACACCCATTTGATGGGTGGCTCTAAAACCTCAATTTCCGGCAATTCTGGTAAATTGGGAACGCCTGCCCAAATCAAAAATGTTCTAAAAAATTCAATATAGTTTTTAAGCGTCTTGGGTGATTTATCTTTATTCCAGATTCTTTTAAATTTCTCGGGCAAGCAATCTCTGATCACATCTCCTTTTTCAAGGGCCCTCTTGTAATTTTTGATATCCTCTTTGTCAATGTCCCTGACATCTTTGGTCCCAAAATACCTTTGTGCAACTCTGACCATTCTCCGGACATCTTTTTTATAGGACGGCGCGGCACTGGCTTCCTTTTCCTCCAAAAAGGCTTCAAGTTTATTCACGCACCAAAACTTTTCCATTTCTGCTTTTAGGAAACTTGCGGGATTCAGGCTGTGATGGGTTAGGTTGTAATTGATTGCGCTCAAAAGTTCCATCGCCCGTGCATAACTATCCAGCAGATGTCCCTTTTGATCGCGATATATTTTCAATGCCTTACCCTTTTTCTCACCGGGCACCTTATGATAGATATGAATAAAGAATTTTTGTGGTCGAGTTTGACAGGTTGGACAGATAAACAAGTTTAGATTTGAAAAGTGCTCGAAAGCTTTTCCACATTTGGGGCATTTTTCCCAGGTTCTTATTTTACCTTTCATTTTATCCTCCCTATTATTATCATTAGAGAGAATCTTATCTAATTTATCGAACGCAATCAAATCCATATATTACTTTCTTTTTGAAATCCAAATAATTGATATAAATCTGAAATTAATTTTATTTGATATCATTTCTGAAAATCCTGGCATTCAATATACAGAGTCTTGTTGAGAGTTACCCTATGTCAGATATTTCTTCCGAATTTTGATCATGGTCGGCAAGAAATAACTCCCCCTGTTCCATGCCTTGGCATATTGTGGCTTTTCTCGACAAGGCATCCGTTTTCTGCGAAAGCGAGGCCAGGTTGGCGACAAATAAGCCAATATGTTGCTTCTTGAGGAATTCGTTTTTTAGTACATGTTCAAGCTTGTTTAATCTATTGAAAATTACTTTGAATTCTTTGCTGATTTTAACTTCCAAGGTGTCACTGCCATTGTTCTTATCTATCTCTTTTTTTGATTTGCCACTGATATCCACCAATAACTTCCAGGATACAGGGTTCACGATATTATTTGTTGTATTCCTAAGATCTTCTTTTGAATCGAAACAATTATATACGTTGAAACAGTCGAACAAAGTTTCTTTACGAATAAGTTTCATCGCTGATCGGCTAATATCTTTGCTCAGTTTCCCAACAATTTCCAGATTATAATGTTTTAGCAAAATATCTATTTGCTCCCCAATCAAATAATGGAGATCTATCTTCTCCCATTCTAATTTTTCGGCATCGGTAATACACATCCGACACTCTTCCAGCACTGCCGCATATAACCCATCTTTATTTGTTTGTTCTTGTTTACTGTCCATAATCATAATCCTCCCTTTTTTAATATATAGATATTTGCACTGGTATTCTGGATAGCTGCACGACCCGATCGATCAGGATCAATCAAGTCTATATGAAATATTCTTGTCGTATAAGGTATGAAACGGGAACCCGTTTCATACCTTATACGACTGTCCGCTTCATTCAATATTGCAAAAACAGCTTTTGTAATATCATGAATATTTTCAAAGATGTCTATTGCTATAACCCCTGTGCCACTTGTTTTAACTATAATTTTATCCACAATATTAGACAAAGCGTCCTTTATTATTTTACTGGTGGGATAAAGAAGTTGCATAATGGCCACGCTAAAGTAATTTCTAAGATCATCTTGTTGTATTAAAGTTACAAAATCTGGTATATTTTTAATGGAACAAACCAATAATTGATGTTTTAGATTTTCTCTCTCATGTTCCAGCCTGAGCAACTGGTTCGCAATGCCGCCCGAATTTGACCCCCCGTTTTCGATAAATCTGATAATATTATCAATTTTATTATCAACCTCAAAAAGCTTGTCCTCAATTGCTTGGCTATTATTGTTTATGATTGTAGACCTAAAGTATTCTGACAAATTGATATGAAGTTGGTTAAGAACGTCTGTTAAGGATTTATCATCGATTAGTTCTTTACAAATCGTATTTATAACAAGATCTTCCAGCAAATCTTTTGGTATTCTTGCCGTATTCTGACAGGCATAGCTACCTCTGTTCCAGTTATTTATACAGCCATATTTTCCGAATTTACCTCCTGACACTATGCCGAATGTCCCGCCACAGATGCCGCACTGACATATTCCTGTCAACAGATGTTTAGAATATAATTTCTTTGCCGACTTATACTTATTGTTCCCCCGTTTTAATATTTGATCTTGTCGGTTCTTGACTCTATCCCATAATGTTTGGTCTACGATTCTAAGTTCGGGCATTTCTTTTTTTATTATTTTATTTTTATCTAAATTAAGTTTCTTCTTCTTTTCGCCAGTCAAACTGTTATATTCAGATTTGCTCTTACCCCAAATATATACCCCTATATAAATCGCATTGTTTAATACGCCATTTGAGAGCTTTCTATTGCCTATAATAGTCTGTACAGACCAAAATTTGTTTCGCACTGCTGAAACAAAGGGCTTTCCACAATTCTCCGCTCCAACAATTTCATGGTTTAAAATGTCAACTATTTTTTTGGGGCTACAATGTTTTTCGCCATAAAGCCTGAATATCTTTCTAACTATCTCTGCTTCCTCTTCAAGTATTACTAATTTGTAAGCTATAATATCTTTTTTGCTTGATACATCCTCATTCCGTTTTTCTGAATATACGGGAATAGATTTATACCCAAAGATTCTGCCACCCGTACTAAAACCTTGTTGTGCACGGCCTTCAAGACCTCTAAGCGTCTTTTGTGCAAGTTGCTTGCAAAACATGTCATCAAATAAGCTTTGGATCGCAAGGGTTGGTAACAATGAAAAATCATCCCTACCAGTATCAATGTCTTGGCTAACGCTCCAAACCTTGACGCCCTTCCGTTGCAGTTTGGCAAATATCTTCAAGGCTTCGCCGAGGTTTCTCGCAATTCTGCTTGTATCGTCTATGAGTAGGTAATCAATTGGCGGAATTCCACTGCTTTCAATAATTGACATCATTCGCATAAATTCATCACGACCGGCAGTTTTCCTCCCCGACTTAGCCTTGTCGGTATATATATATTCCTCCAATACCTCCATATTCCTCATTTGAGCCTTATCTCTACAATTTCTTAGCTGGTCTTCTATGGAAGATTCTCTTTGATTTTTTGAGCTGTATCGTGCATACATTCCACACTTAGTTTTTATCTCTGTATCAAACATATTTTTGCTATCTTCCATTTCCTACTCCTTAAATCCTTAAACTTTAAATAATTATTTCGTCCTGTAATTGCTTTAATCGGTATCTCACTTAAATAATAAGTGATGATAGTATAAAATATAAGTAAATTAAAGTCAAGCATAAAATATAAGTTGATAAAGATAATATTATAAGTTAATATGAAATTATGATATTACCTGTATTTGTAAGAGTCCTTAGAGAATCTCTGGGTATTTCACAAGGGGAGATTGCAAAACAAGTTGATAAGAGTCAGTCAGCAATTGCTCAATATGAGAGCATGAAAGCAACTTTGTCTAAAGAGACTTTGGTTACTATATCTAAAATTCTGAAGATAAACCCTGAATTCATAGAAACTGGATTAGGCAACCCATTCAAGTTAGAAGAGAGCGATAAATTGCTAAAGTTATTCATAAACGAAACACAGTATGGGGAACCAGATTTCTTAGTCATACAAACAATTGCCGAAAATAATCACGATGCATTATTTATATTTTTCTATAAAATGTTGGCACCTTTTCTTCATAAACGTTCACAAAAATCGCCGGAAAGTCAAAACCAGTATAACTCAATTATTACAATTTTAGTTCAGGATCAGGATAATAACACCTTTCTTTTCAAGAGGAAAGATAACAAAGTTTTTGATGCTATTGGCTTAAAAGAAGCTATAGGACAAATTATACTAAAAGAAAACAAGAATTTTAGCATTATAACAAAACCTCTTTCAGGAGTAAAAATTCTACGTGATCTATCACATTGGGATAAAATCAACAAAGAAACAATCAAAAGTCTTATTGGGCCAGGGAAAAATATGGAAAACCGCCGATTGTTATCAATGCTTGTGAGCGGCATATGGAACCATGAAACAATGCTGACCGAAAAAGATGTCTATGAGCGTGTTCTTGGTGAATTAGGAAGGCTCGCACCGGATGAATTGAACTCACTTTTAGATAGACTCATCCCAGAAATAGCTGATACAATAGAGAAAAGTATTCTACGTAATCCATAAAGTATGCAGTGCTCCCCGCGCTTGTTAAATACGAAAGACATTTTATTAGATGCACGGCTATGGTCATTTTCAAGTACTAATGATAAAATGGATTAGAAGCAGTATATGAAGGCGATAAGAATGAATACTTTATATTATTTGAAAGATCATGAAGTAAACCCGAGAACAAGGGAAGGTAGGACAGCCATTGCAAAAATGCTCATGCGCCTTTTTGACCATTGGAAATTGAGCCCCAAGGACCAGTTGGCTCTTCTGGGGCTAAGGTCCCGGACAAGTCTTGCAAGGTACCGAAAAGGTGAGCCCATTGCAGACAGAAGGAATCTTTTGGACCACGTAGCAACCATTTTCTCCATACATATGTCCTTGAGAACACTTTTTTCAAATAACAAAGATATCTTGTATGGATGGATTAGTATACCTAACCGTGCCTTTGACGGACAAAAACCGGTAGAAGTAATCAGGGAGAAAGGGTTTTCTGGATTACTCTTAGTTAAAAAGTATCTTGATCATGAAGTGGAAGGAGACGGTTAACATTTAAGGTTAATCCTCTGTCTTTCATGTGGTTTTTGACAATATCCTCATATTTTTATATTCAATACAGGTAATCCTACTCTTTGCCTTTTATTTTCTCCTTTGAACAGTTCCGTTTTTCTCTTGGGAATATCTCCTCTTTCTCCTTCATCGGATGTTCCATCTCTACGCTATCTCTTTTCGCAGGATAACCTTTTGTTATTTCTTTGGTTTTCTTCGATCTTGCAGTTTCTTTCTACTGACTACAGCTACTCCGAGGTGAGGGAGAGCCTTTGGCAAGGTAACCCCTGCTGCTTTCAACAATTGTGTATTTATTCCTTGAGGAACCGGGATATGATGTGACGATCCCTTCCCTTCTATAGCCATTTCAACAGAGGTGAGAGAAGATAGGGAATGGATACCTTCCTCTACGGTTACATCAAGAGATGCCCATGCCTTCTTCAGATATCTGATAATTATATATGCGAGCATAACCACCAGAGCATGACCTCTTGTGCTCTCTTCTGTCCGTACATTCCACGGTCTGAGTTCAAGAAAGTCTGTTTTAGAGGTACGGAAGGCATTCTCCACCATGGTAAGGTCTTTATGCCGGCCATGGATAACAGCTTTATCGATATCGGGCAGATCGCTTTTAATCACGTAACAGCCATCAAACTTTGCTTCCTCATTCAGTGCTCCATTATCTATATTAAGGGAAAGGGTCCTTCCGGCAACTGATACGGTAAGCCACTTCTGTGTTTTGAGACGATTTATCTTATCCTCAACATCCCGTATTGCCACATCAATGTGCGCCCCCGGATGATTTGCAAGATAAATGTTTTTTTCATCAAGCAGCTTTAATACAGCTTCTTTTTTTCCGGTACGAATCTTTCCCATCCCATGTGCTCTTTCCAGATTACGTCTGAGGATATAACGGGTTTCATCTTGTACCACCTCACAGAGGATATCTTCAAACAGTTCCATCTGAATAATGCCATTCTTTAGCAGGGTTTCTATTTCAGGCTTTGTAATGGCGGTAATATAATGGAACCCTGTTTCTTTCAGTATTTCAATCTGTCCGCCCTTTACCATCCCCCGGTCGCCAACAAAGGTAACCCGGTTGCACCCGAAGCGTTCAACTGTTTTTTTCACCTGGTTTTCAAAAGTAGATGGATCACGGGTGTTACCCTTGAACAGTTCAACAGATACCGGTTCTCCGCCTTCATCACAAAGAAGACCTGCCACGATCTGTTTCTTCCCCGACTTCTTATCTCTGTTATAGCCCCATTCGGCAAATACGTTATGATCTCCCTCCAGATAGCTGCTTGTAACATCATACAGGAAGAGTTCAGGTTTTGTCCGTGTATGGAAAAGACGATCCTCAATAGCCCTCTGGTGATCGGATAGCCATGCAAGGTTTTCATACAGATGGTCTTCATTGAAGGATTCTGTTAATCCCAGGATATCACAGGCGGCATGGGCGCCCGCAAGTCTCACTGCTGATAGGCGGGAACCCTGATCAATTATTCTCGCACAGATTTGCCAGAGGGCAAGTTTTCCCTGACGATCTGTTCCCAGTGCTTTTTCAATGCCTGTTTCTTTAGCAATTCTGGCAATAAGCCATACTGCCCCGATACTCAGTCCCTGTCGCAATTCAACTTCCTTTAAAGAAGTAAGTTCTGTAAGATCATGCTTATATTTTAATGCTACCTTGAGTGCTTCCACCTCTTTCGGATCACAATGGGTAAGGTTAGCAATAGTCCGGTTCTTGTTCTTCCCATCTTCTCGATATGCTTCTCTTAGGAGGGTACAACGGTGAGATATTTTCCCTGTTTTTGTCTTTGTGAGCACATCCGTTATGTACATGTCTATTATATATCATATTTATAAATATATCTAAAGTATTATAATCTATTATACATGTCTATAGTATAAGATCAATAAATGCCATTAAATAAGTATTATTGCATAGTTATTAGATTAGGGGGATGGAACATCTGCTTCATGTTGAACCTGTAGCCTTGTCGGTAAGCTCGATGCATGATGGATTACATGTTTCCCGAATTTTTCAGACATTGCATCAATGGCACTGTAGATTTTTGATATCTTTTCAATCTTTACAGGGTCATCAAAAAGCGTCATTTGTTTTCTATCTTCCGATACAAGACCTGCAAGAACAACACCTGTCTGACGATAAAGAGTATCATGTTGATAAATATGATTGAAACCCTCTCTTAAAGCTGTAAATATATCGGCAGGATATGATGTAGGAGAGCTTAACTTTATTTCCACGGCAAAGTTTTTAAAGTCCTGTCCTCTTAGAAAGATGATCAGCCTCACTGCTGAAAGCTTATGGCGTCTTGCCTTGATGCACGCACTTTCGAGGTTCTTTGAAAGCTGGGCGTACACGAACGTCTCGTTGTTGCTCGAAGGCGTAAAGGTCTTTGCTTTACTTATTGACTGGTAGCTGTTTTTTGATTCCGCAATGACAGGGTTTATGCTCCTTCCGTTAAGCTCGTGCCATATCTCAATATACGGCTTATGGAGATGTTTCTGTATAAAAATTTCATCCTTTCGGGCAAATTCAAGTGCCGTGTTTATGCCAAGCTTGCCAAGATATGCCGATGTATTAGGACCAACGCCCCATACATCTTTTACTGGTAAATTGTTTAGATAAAGATGTATTTCCCTGCCGGGAATTAAAACTAATCCTCCAGGCTTTCTGTACTTTGAACCGATCTTTGCCAGCACCTTTGAAAGACTCAAGCCGATTGATACAGTAATGCTAAGCTCTTTTTCTATTGTTTCCCGTATTTTCTCTGCTATTGATGCATACGAGCCGTGATGAACCTGTCTTAATCCGGTAAGATCTACAAATGCCTCATCTATGGAGTATTCTTCGACAACAGGAGAGAATCGCCTGAGAGTTTCAAACATTCTGACGGAGAAAAGGCTGTAGGTTTCATAATCTGATGGAAGGATAACGGCATCAGGACAAATTTGTTTCACCTCAAAGATTCTCATACCCCTTTTTACGCCCCTTGCTTTCGCCTCATAACTTGCAGCAGCTACAATTCCTCTTTCCTTGCCAGTAACTACGGGCTTGCCTTTAAGTTGAGGATTAACAGACTGCTCGCAGGATGCAAAGAATGCATCGGCATCCATATGAAGAATTGCTCTTGGCCATGCGTTTATTGTCAAAGGCTGCTTAGGCATGTTACCTATACTTTCTTATTACTGCCGTTACCACACCTGCTATTTTGAGCTCGTTTTTAGGTTTGATAGGTTTATATTTCGAGTTTGCAGGTAATAGTGTTATGTTGTCCCCTCTTTTTTTGAGATATTTCATAGTCCATTGACCATCTACCTCTGCAATTACTATATCGCTGTTTTTAGGAATCTGCCCTTTGTCAACAATTACCATATCACCTGGCAGGATGCCCGCATCCGACATAGAGTCCCCCGATACTTTTAACATGAAGGTTGCGGTCGGGTTCTGAATGAGCAGTTTATCTAAAGATATGGTGTCGGCAAGTTCCTCTTCTGCCGGGATCGGAAACCCAGCCTCTACCGTACCAAGTATTCTAATGTTATTACGGATGGATTTCGGTATGAGTTTGCCTCTTTCGTCTTTATCAACTATATCGAGCCTCTGGAGCGAACTTACAAGTTTTGAGACTGCATTTTTAGACCTCAATCTTGTTATTTCTCCTATTTCGGAAAAGGTCGGCATTCTACCTTTTTGGTTGTAAAAAAGAGTTATATCTCTGATCCGAGCCTTCATCTTGTCGTCATAGAGAGATGGTTTCATGGTTATATTATAGGTGAACGATAGTTCACCGTCAAGAGATAATTTAACATTTATTAACTATAGTTTTGGAAACTGAATTTCAACGATATAAAAAGGCTACTTGCGGATAAAATTTTCCTGAAATAAAGTTTTTGGCTTCTGCACTTCATATACTTAATTAAAAATGCCTTTTAATGCACTAATAAGAAGTTTTTACTTGCAAAATATTCGTAAGAGCGGGAAAATAAAATAAATAAAAAGAGTAAGGTTAAGAGCTAAACCGATAAGTAGAGAAATTACTTCTATTCATCCTTTAGTTTTAATAAACATAAAATGAGCGTAAGAAGCCCCTTGGATAGAGAGATATTTAGGATTTGCTGTATATCAAAGCCATGGCGGTTGATATACAGCCCCAGTAAAGGAATATCGAGATATACTGCTGTAGAGATGTATAGATAATAGTTGGGCTGTAATAAATAAAAAGATAATGACTGTAAAATACGGCAAAAATGCATAATCTGTACGAGTAGACAATTATAATTATGAAAAAAACAGTAAATCAACCAATTTCAATAGTATTAAAAGTTATGATTACTATAGTAGTATTTGCGTCTATTTGCGTAATTGCTGTATCCCTTTTATACTGGTTTCATTTCGGTAGTTCGATTGAAGCAGATAATGCATTATGGGGAACATTCGGTGATTTTTTTGGTGGCACACTAAACCCGATTCTTAGTTTTTTAGCTCTCATAACTGTTTTATTGACCATTAGTCTTCAAAAATATGAGTTACAACTTACAAATAAAGAAATAGAAGAAACAAATGAATCCTCAAAAATAGATAGTTTTGAAAGAAGCTTCTTTGAAATGCTCCGATTGCATATTTTTATTGTGAACGATCTAACTTTAATAACCCAAAAAAACAATCATGGATTTAAAGTTGACGACAACCAGGATGAATTAACGATTAAGGGAAGATCTTGTTTTAAATATCTAAGAGATGAACTGGATTCGATTTATAAATTAGAAATTGAGGATAAGACCATAAAAAACAATGAATATCATGAATATTGTAAAAAGGTGTACACAAGCTTTGCAAAAAAATACGAACATAAAATAGGTCATTATTTTCGTTTCCTATATCGGATATTTAAGCATATCGACGAAAGTAGTTTGGATAATTCAAAGAAAAAACATTATTCAGGAATAACACGAGCATTGCTCTCCAGTAATGAATTGGCATTATTATTTTACGATTGTTTTTATAAAAAAGGGCAAAAATTTGCAAGATACATTATCGATTACAAGGTTTTTGAAAATATGGAATATGAGAAATTGTTAGATCGAATAAATCATATGATGTTGTTCGATAAAGATGCATATGGCGAAGATGTTATTCCTGATGATACCAATTTTGATGTTTCGACATTTTTTTTAAAGACAACAAAAACAGAGGGGTCAGGCACTGTCAAGGGACAAAGAGAACTATAAAACATGCCCAACGAGGCATTCCAGCGAATCCGCAAGAACCAGCGGCTCGCTGAATTTTGTGTTATATCCGTAGGAAGTGAAAGGGGGAAGGATGTTGAATAATGCCTTATATTATCCTTATATTACATTCCGCGATGTCAATTGGCTTAAAGCTATGGCAATGTACTATGAAAACATATATAGGATCGTTCCCGACAATATAATCCCTGATGACCCTGAAGATTTACAGCCTCTTCTCGAAGATGCTTCAGTGGGCGCAATGATTGATCCTATTGCCTACACTAAGGATACGGGAGACTTTTTTCTCGAAAAAGTGCAGACTTGGTCAGCAGCCGCTCTAACTGCCACAGAATATGAAGAAGAAGATTTTGAACTTTTGCATACCGACAAGACTGACGAGAGGGTGAGAGCCCTCTTTAGCTCGTTGGGATATGAAGAGACAGACACATGGTTACACATACCTACAGAATTGGCTTCCAATTATATGCTTTTTCTTGCGACAGAGATTGGAAAGAGAAACCAACTTAACTTGATTACCAACGAATGGGCACCGTGGACAGCGACAACTTATTTCAGCCTCAACGGAGGTGTCGATGAGCGCCTGATGCCGTATGGCCAAAGTCAAGATTTTATTGACGATCCGTTCGCTCTATTCTGCCTTATTGTGGGCGAGATAACTCCGCTAAACATCTCTGAGATACCTGCTGAAAAGATACGAGAGTTTAGAGTGAAGCGGGGAGACGAGATATCAAATTTTCGCATGGCAGTGACAGATCTTTATCAAGAACTGCAAAAGTTGGAAGACCCTAAAGTAAGATACGATTTTATCAAAACCAAAATCGATAAACTCAAGAAAGCAAAGTTGGAGTATCAGAAGAGTGCTGATATTATAAAAGCCAAGGGATGGTTTGGGGTTTCATTCATGGGGTTCCCGGCACCAATTGCTCTTGGTGCCCTTTTCAATATTCCGACAGCGTCAACAGTCTCTTTGACGCTTGGAAGTATCGCTATAGGCGGTCTTTTTAATATCAAGAATACTAAAGCCGAATTAAGGAAGTTACAGAAAGAGAATCCCGTTTCGTGTTTGGTGGAAATGCGAAGAAGCTTCAAGAGATACACATCCTTCAGGGGTGGCGGTGCCATGAATTATCATGCATTCAATTGCATGGAAGAATATGTAAATGATTGATATAGAATCATTGGAGCCAATCGGCCACAAGGCGGCCTCTGGCTCAATTCTGTGTTACGAGATGAAATGATGAAATATGTTTTGACAATCGATAGAATGGATTACTTCCCAAATGTCGATCTTGAAAAAGAAGATTACGAATCTATCAAGAAAGCTATGCATGCACTTAATATCGGCTTATCTATTGAAGAGAAATATGATATTCTTATTTCTAATTACTCTGAATTCGAAATGGAAATATTGAGGCAAGCAACTCAGCTTATGATTTGTCTTCCGCTTAGTTATGATGACTTTTTTGAATCCAGAATTGGTTTTGATAGAAAGTTGGTAAATTTGCTTACTGCAGCCAGACTTTATATGTATGGATTGTCCACCCATGTGAATAAGATAGTAGAAGGCATCGCTAAGGATGATATAGATGCGCTACGCTCAGAACAATACGATAGCAGCATGGAATATAGGTTCATGGAAGCATTAAGAAACCACGTTCAACATTACGGGCTACCTGTCCACAATGTCCAATATAACCCCTCCACTCAGGGCTTTGACAAAGAAAGAAAGCTAATCTACTCAATGGAATTATCTTCTAAAAAGATATTTTTACGAGAAGATGATGATTTTAAAGAAAAGGTATTGAAGGAAATTCCTGAAGTAATAGACCTAAAGTTATTTACAAGAATTTACATTGAGCGCATTAGCAAGGTTCACAGCGCAATCAGAGAAATTGTAAGCAATACGCTTCAAGAAAGTAGGTCCCTAATTGAAAAGACAATCAACTCATATCAGAAATTATATCCTGATAAAATATTGGGACTTTATCTGTTATGTATAGAAGGGGAAGAAGAAATCGAGAAAACGCTTCTAATGCTGGATTGGGACAATGTGGGGCTTAAGCTTATAAGAAGGAATCCTGAGCTAATAGATCTCCGAATTAAGTATGTTTCTGGTGAGGTTATGACCGACTAACTATTTGGTGCAGCCAATCAGCCATAAAGCAGCCTCTGGCTGACGCTCATGTTGGGCACTCATACAAACATAAGCCTGACTCATGATTTGAAAAGGAATTAAATGGCAAAAGCTACAACAAATGACAAAAAAACCATCTTTCCTCTCGGCCCTCACCCGCTTCCACCACACCCATGCGGTATTCATTTCGTTGCCACGGATCAAAACACCGAGCACTCTGTTCCACATCGAATACTCGAAGATGGTCCTTTACGGGCTGCCCAATTTACTGGCACAATGCAACAGTGGATTGTCACACACCATGTTAGCCCAGAGGCGGTAGAGCAGGATCGAAAGCGACGAGAAGCATTGGCGCGGCAAAGGCTTCTCGATCCTTCACGATCACGATTTCCAACCAACCCGAAAACACAGAAAGGCAATTGGGCAGAGATTCTGCTCGCGGAGTATATTGCGGTTTGTGCCAACGCTACGCTTCCAGTATATCGTCTTCGCTATAACCCAAACGTCGACCAGTCCATGAAGGGGGATGACGTCCTCGCTTTTGATCTCGATTCAGATCCTGTTCGAGTGCTCGTTGGTGAGGCAAAATTCCGGAAAACTCCCTCCAAGGCAGTGGTTGAGGAGCTTGTTAGTGTGCTTGTGAAGTCCCACTCGGGCAATATTCCGGCTTCGATGCAGTTTATAGCAGATCGATTGTTTGAATCCGGTAACAATGAGTTGGGAGCAAAGGTTGCTGCGTGTAATGTCCTTTTTGCACAGGGACGTCTTCAATTGGATTACATTGGCCTACTCGTAAGCAGCAAAGATGCACATCGGTACATGCAGAAGAATGCAAAATCGGCTATTCGCCGATTAGCGGTAATGTCGCTCGGTCTGGCGGACCCTGAAGGAATTGTCACCGCCTCCTATGCAGGAGTTGAATTACTAATATGAGTCTCCCCATACAAAACGCCCGGCAGCTGGTGCAGTCAATGCGCTCAAGGCGTATCCGCAATCTCATCGCTCAGTCCAAGGCAAAGCAAGTTTTGAGGGAGGTCCGTGAAATCCCATCTAATTTCCCTGACTTTAATCCGGAGCTCGATGATCAAGTTACGTTCGTCGCATACGGACTTTTGGCCGCTGGCTGCAGCCTGATTGAACAGAGTGAAACCGCCGAGGGCCATGTGGAGCTGCATGCAGCCGCAGATATTCTTGAGTCTGCACATCGAACCGAGATCGCTGATCACCAAGAGAGTGCTCTGCATTGCCTGATTGGTGCGATGGCTTTCTATGCTTGTGGTCAGTATTCGAGGGCATTTGTGCTGATTGGAAACATTGAGGAAGTCACTCCTTCAGCTGGGATTATTGCTTCATTCTTGCGGAAGGATCGGGCGCGTTTGATTACTAAACTGAACGCGGTATTATTGACCCCACCTCCTATTTTCGATGAGACGAGTCAGTTTGACGATTGGGCTCTGACTATTTGTGTGGCTCGGTCAGTATCGCTTGCCACCGAACATGCTATCTCTGGACAACCGGAACTTCTTGAAAATGCGGACGCCATTCTTCGCGATGCAATGACAATCAGTGAAGGAGCTTCTAATCCTGCCTTTTGGTGGCTTGCTCGTCTGCTAAGGCTTATGCTCAAGAACTACGGAAATGGGGCTTTGTGGTTTGTACTGCCGCCTTTCTTCGGGTCTGATGGCAAGGCGCAAGTGGATAGTTATATTAAACTTCTGGCCTTTCAAAAGCCACCGGTTATCGAGCTTTGGCAGTCTCAAACCGCCACTCTCCGCCTCGCCCTCAACATGCAGAATCGAGGAGGAGTGATCAATCTTCGAACCAGTGCAGGAAAGACCAGAGTTGCAGAACTGGCGATCCTCTACACGCTCAGAGCTGACCCAAGCGCAAAGGTCTTCTATCTCGCACCTTTCCGGTCTCTTGCCTTTGAACTGGAAAGAACCTTCAGTAAGACTCTGTCGCCATTGGGATACTCAATATCACACCTTTACGGCGGTTTACGTTTCAGCGGAGTTGATCGGGAACTGGTGAATGAAGGGCATATTACCATCGCAACTCCAGAAAAAGCAAAGGCAATGCTCCGTGCCGCGCCGGACCTTTTCGATTCTGTGAAACTTGTCGTGATCGACGAAGGACACCTTCTCGGAGACAATGAACGTAACGTCCGGAACGAACTGTTCCTGGAGCACTTGCGGCTGCTGGCTCGCCGACGTGGTGCAAGGATGTTGCTGCTCTCGGCTGTTCTTCCGAATGCGGGAGACTTGGCTGCCTGGATTGGAGGCGATCCTGACGCTCTGGTAACATCGAGTTGGAAGCCTTCTGCCGAACGTTTTGGCACACTACGCTGGACTGGAACTGGGGTTTCAATCGAGTGGTTGGGAGAGGAGCGGTGCTTCAACCCTCACTTTGTTGAATTTAAGAAGGTGCCCAAAGGAAAAAAAACAACGCGTTTGTTTCCCGAAAACAAAACAGAGGCTGTTGCCGCAACTGCTGCTCGACTTGCTGAACTCGGACCAGTTTTGATTTTTGCGGGCCAGGCCAGATGGGTTCCGTCTATGGCAAGGGCAGTCTTGTCCGCATTTGGTTCGGATGCACCTTCCCATCCTTGGCCAGAGACGGAATGGAAACTCCTTGAGGCTGTATGCAAAGAGGAGTTGGGCGACAATTCTTTCGAACTTGCAGCTGCTCGCGTTGGCGTAATATGCCATAGCAACAAGCTCCCACCTCAGGTCAGAATCTCTATTGAAAAGCTAATGTCGAGATGCCCTCCTCGGGTAATAGTGGCAACCACAACGCTGGGACAGGGTGTGAACATTGGCATTTCGTCGGTCATAGTCGCAACGATATCGATAGGCCAATCGCAAATCAGTAAACGTGATTTTTGGAACATATGTGGGCGAGCAGGGCGTGCCTTTGTTGACGGCGAAGGGAAGGTTCTATTTGCAATGGATATGACTGGCGCGTCATGGCAGGTGAAGAAAGCCGAGGATACCGTAAAAAGCTACTTTGATATTGCTCACCTAAACAAAGTTGAGAGCGGCTTGCTTCAATTAGTCCGGTTTTTACACATGATTGCCACCAGAACTGGAATTACGTTTGAGACACTTCTGGAGTTGGCAGCAAACGACAGTTTTGACCGTTTTGGTGAGGAAAAGGCCAACGTTGAGGGTTTGGTCGACTGGATTGACGACCAATTATTGGCGCTGCATGTAGCATACAACGATGATGACCCAGCTTTAAGCATCGATTGGGTGGATGATGCATTTCGGGATTCGCTGGCGGCCATCCAAGAGAGAGCCAGAAGGGAACTTGGCCACAATGACCAATTGATGGGCTTTTTGAAGGCCAGAACAGTAGGTGTGTTGCGTAAAGTTCAGTCACCCGATGCACGCCGGGCTGTTGTTGCATCAGGACTGCCATTATCGGTCGGTATTCTGGCCTTCAACCAATTGAATGTGTTCCGTGAAATGGTAGATCGCTATTTAAATGCGGACCATCTTGGCGGTTTGGTCTCGGATTTTGAAACTTGGGCACGTCAGTATGCAAAAACCATAGTCGGAGACATGCCCAAACGGGATCAGTTGGACAAAATTCGTCCTCTGTGGCTTGGCGGTGACTCGCTACGGAAGATCATGGAAGCGTGCGGGAATAAATCCGCGAGTATCTGCACTGAACTTTACGGATACCAGCTTCCGTGGCTTTTCCATTCAATTGCCCAGAAACTTGACAAACTATCTGAAGAAAACCGCATTGAAGCACTTGCAAAGGTCGGACTCCTCGTGGAGCTCGGCTTACCAACGGAAGCAGCTGCCAAAGTTTTCTTGGCGGGCGTGCGCTCCCGCGCAGCGGCTGTTGAACTGAGCCGCTTCGTAACCAATCCGGGCGCAAGTGTCTCAAGAATTCGACAATCCTTGTTGGATTCCGCTACTGTTACTGAACTTTCAGCCTCGGTGTCGGGGTCAACTCTTGAATGGCTTCATCTTCTTTCTTCGGAACGCGGTACCGGGGAGGCTTATCCGCCACAATGCGCAAGATTTTGTTTGGAAGCTCCCGATGAGGTAAACACTCTTCATGTGCGCCAACTAATCCCGCACGGTTCTATTTTTTTGTGTTCAACAGACATGCAGTTCAAGGTTGCGGTTGGAGCTACGGAACAAATGCCCTTTGACAAGTTTGTAAACGATCCACGCTTCGTCTTCTCCCGAGATGGTGACATTTGGGTTCAACAGTGTCGTGATCCTCGAATTGATCAATCAAGTCATTAATTCAATAGTACATTTAGAAAAAATCCGTTCTTTACTTCCTTCAAGCGAGTGCTTGCAATATACCTGCCATAATAATCGTTACTCTATAAGCAGTTTCTATTCGAGAACTAAAGGTGTTTTGTAAAGTTTATTAAGTTTTCAATAGGCTTTAAGGGCTAATTCATGTCTCTTAATCTTACCCTAAATTAATTACCAGATCCTTCCCGAATTTAATAGCTGCAACATCGCATGCCGATTTTATTATGTTTTCGATTCTTAGTTTACCTTCATGAACATCAAGATACCATCCGGGAGAAATTTCCATCGAATACTTTTTATTGTCCCAAAAGTCAGACCTGTCAGGAAATAATTCTTTCGAAGATCGGCCCAAATATCGCCTTTTAGAGCCACGATTTTTTTCAGAAGACAAGAACTGTTCAAAAAACCCCGGGTTTTGCTCCTGCAATTTTAAAAAAACACCTATAAGCACATATGTCGAGGATTTTTTACGAAATACTTCCCCATGCAATATAAAACCATAAGATTCAAGTTCGCTCATGACTGAATTACTGGAAGATGAATCGTCTATCAACAGTGGAGTCTCTTGGAGCCCTTCTGGCTCTCTAATTGGGCGAGATTGTCTCGTGTGCTTTTTACTCTCCTTACTGCCCATTTCTTGCATAATACTGCCCAATTCTGTTTTCAAAAATGAAATCACAGTCTTTATATCCTCGGCATCTTTCTGCTCGGAAATCAATCTGATCTTGGTGCTTCTTAAATCATCAGGCACAGGGATACCGCCTCTTTCTAACTGTCGAATGGCATCATTAATGACCACGAGTTGTCTGTCTGCATGATTTGAGGGAATGCTTGTTTTGAGGGAATTCACTAAATCTCTGAGCCTGTTTATCAAATCTTTAGCCTGATCCATCATTGCATTATCTAACCTCATGAAAATGTTATTAGTTATATGGCAGCCCTTTTCCTATCTCTTCTTTTGATAGTAAACGCATTAATTCTTTTATTCATCTACCTTGTCAAGCCATCAAGAACGTTCCGGCTAATAACTCTTGTAGAATGCCTCTGCCGTGAACTTCACGAACTCTTCTGTTTTTTCTGGACTCCTGGTAATAGCCTGCCAGGGCTCTAATCGTGCAATCTCGGTCTGCAGGTCTCTTGCAGTTCTTGAACTGCACCCCAGAATGTCCTGGACCGAGCCGACAGATACCCCCTCACATTGAAAAATAAAAGCAAATTCAAGCAATTCCTGGAAATTAAAAAACTTCTGCTCATAGTCGTTGGGAGACTGACTGGCAAAAAAGACTACCACGCCCTTTGATCGTCCTTCCCGGATGATCTTTTGTAGAAAAATGTTTTTCTGATTAAGGTAGTTATGGGCTTCATCGATGACGAGGATCGTTCTGATTGTTCGCTTATTGTCCTTAATGGGGCTGTCGGGAAGGTTTGCCATCTCTTTATATAGTCGTTCTATGACAAGATATGCCACAAGCTCTTTCAACACTGGCATGACATGGAGGTCTATCAGCATTGTATGGGTGGAGAGGCGATCTATGGGAGGCGTTTCAGCTCCATGTCTCCAGAAAAGATCAAAATCTGCCAGATCGCGTAAAACTTCGATAAGACTATCATCTTTTTTATTATCATCTTCGTACATCCTCAAAGCAATTTGGAGGACGTCATGAAAATCAGGGTATGGCGCCGAAGAGCCTGCACGCATTGTATATGCTGCCCGAATAGCCTCTGTTAAAGCGCCTTTTTGTACTACCCCGAGTTTGCTGTTTATGGAGGCAAAACTTTCGGCCTTTTCTCTGGCGGAAACGTTGATTGTTTGCTCATCATAGGAAGGGAGGATGAATGGATTAACAGGTAGGGTCTCTCCTCCTTGCAGAAGGCGAAAGGGCTGCACTCTGGCTGTATCAATAAAACGGGTATTTTCGACTACGTCACCTTTATAATCAAAGTAGATAAAGTTCGTCTGATAGTCTGACTGGATTCTTATGTCGGTAAGTATTTTGAGCAAAAACTGTGTTTTCCCGACCCCGGGTTTTCCCATAATCGCCAGATGTGAGTTCGCATGTATTGCAGTATTGTTGAGTTCCATAACCAGTTCATTTTTCTGCAAAAGTGTTTTGCCTATGAAGATGTCGAAGCTGTGGCCGAGCCCTTCACGACGTCCTGAGAACTCAACAAAGCCCAGGAGGCGATTGAACAGGCTGTCAATGTTATGTCCGCATTCTTGATAGATTTGCCCAAGCATCTCGGCTCCGTGATCAATATGGTTCTTTATAATGGATCTGTTCGAGAAAAACTCATCTTCTTCGATGCCCGGTTTTTTATAAACATAAGAAATGAGAGAACGGACAAAAACCTCATCCTCGCTGATAAAGGTAGGTCGTTTCATTTCACCTCCTCCAAAATTGAGGCTCTCGGGTACATCAGGTCCGGTCTTGATAAGCGATAAAGCAAATGCTATCCGGGCAAGAGTAAATTTCTCAAGTTTGGTTTCAAATCTTAAGGCGCTTAATATTTCGTCCGCATTATTTGATGTATAAAGACGGTCTGCCATAGTTCATTTCTCCCAAAAATAACCTTCTTTGATGGTTGTCAACTCTTGCCGCTGGTCGAATTCCAGGCTGGCCGCTCCACTGAGATGCGGTTTGAGGGCACGGTAATAATCATTATCAATCTCTGTGTCTGTTGAGAGAATCACCACCTGCTCCCCTGCATTCGGGAAGTAATTGTTCACAATATTGTCCCTATGTGCGCTATCCAGGCGGGATAGAGGCGTATCTATAATGATCGGGAGTTTTACCTGACTTGTTTGAGCCAGTCCCCAGAGCAATGAAACGGCAAATATCTCCTTTTCCCCGGCAGACAGGGCAGACTTCCGAATCTCATGTCCGTTACGGTCAACTATTTTGACTTCATAGGTCTTGTCGTCTATAGAGATGTCCTTAATTAGTCCACTGCGGCTGGATAATAGCCGATACATTTCAAAAGTTTTTTCCTGTAACAAATGAACCTTATTCTTGCGCAAACGGACGATGAATTGGTTGAGGATGTTGGCTATAGCGTCGCACTCTTGGATAAAATCTGCTTTTTCCTTTGATATGTTGTGCTTTTCATAAAGCTTTTCAATTTCCACTTCGATATCTTTGATTCTTTTCTGGAGGTAAAGTATCTCCTCTTCCACAAGCCTTAACTGTTCTGTCTTCCTACCAATCTGTGTGGAACATCCTTCAATCTCGGCCTGAAGTTGCTCGAAGAGTTCCCGTTCCGAGTCAGCATGAATACCGGCCTGCGTCAACCCTTCTAACTGGCGTACCTGTGCCTCCAATTCCTGCTTCTCTTCAAGAAGAGGTCTGAGTTGAAATATATTACTTGCCTCCATTGCCTCCATCTTGTTTAACA
>Ga0351906_1049_pt1 | contig 35260 bp, 34 predicted proteins | sample BONcelHT113001E5_FD_206866 | JGI IMG/M metagenome (GOLD analysis project Ga0351906, IMG submission 206866) | Enriched cells from coal bed in the Powder River Basin, Montana, United States - BONCAT cells T11 rep1 HSBNCT.T11.300.1.E5 ... | reverse complement strand
GGCGCAAGAACGCCCCTGGATCTTTGCTATAAATATGAATTGACGGAATGGGAAACCCGTTCCGATGTAGACTTGATCCTTACAGTGGATAACGAATATCCGGGCTGGAATAAGAGAATCGGATTTGTCCCCACGGTTTTAAATGAAGTTGCCCCATTGCCGGATAATACTGTGGCAATTACATGCGGCCCCCCTATAATGATAAAGTTTGTCCTCCAGAATCTTGCAAAATTGAATTTCAGGGACGACCATATTGTTACTACGCTGGAAGCAAGAATGAAATGCGGCATCGGCATCTGCGGACGGTGCAACATCGGATCGAAATACATATGCAAGGACGGCCCGGTATTTTCCCTTGACCAGTTGAAAGAATCCGGCGCAGAAATCTAATTCCAATTAGCGTTCATCATGTCACCATCGTTGGCGGCGTCCTTTTGCATCCTCGACGTACTGATTTGTACGCCTCCGGTGCCTCGTTCTTGCCGCTTCAGTGTTATTTCGAATACAAATTGGAATAATAATTCCTATTTAAATCAGAGCATTGGAATAGACAGCTACACAGCGGGCACACCTGAGACAGTGATTTAGCATTGGAGTAACCGGCAAATTCAGATAGCTTTTACTCTTCACTCCAATTTTTCGCCGCGCAGACGAAGTCTGCCCCGAAGAAGCATAAACCAGAATACAAAGACCACCCATCTTGCAATAACATAGGCAAAAACCGTAAATAGTACATGAACCCTGGGATAGCACACATGGGTAACAAGCATAATGACAGCAAGGTTTCCCAGCCCTGAGGTGACACTCAGACTGATGCGGTCTTTCCGCTTCGATCCGCCTGCGTAGTAACCTGCAAAGAGAGACAGGGATATAATGATAAAGATGGCGGCATAGGAGGCAAAGTTGAATTTTGCCATGGCTTCTCCTGAGGGCACAATAAAAACCAGAACCAGAATGATGACTGAAATACGAAAAAACCACTCCAGTATGGGCTGGAGAATCTTTGTAAACGACGGCAGGAATTCATGGAACAATATCCCTGCAAGCAAGGGCGCTATGGTAAGAGGGGCAACTTCAACAAAAAGATCGCCTGGCGAAATGGAAAGTTGGAGGGGAAACCACTGGCTGAAAACCCATAGCCATAGAGGCACTGTCAAGGGCATCAAAAGAACAAGAAAAGGCATAACAACAGCAGCCGTAGAAATACTCCCTTTTTTCCCTTTCGCTTCCACAAGGTCAAAGGGGTCGCCGGGCGCCACTGCTGAAATAAGCATAATTCCTCCAAGAAGAAGGGGAACATTGAGCACCTTAATAACTCCGGCAGTGGCAAGGGGAACAAAAACGCAGGCCACTAAAAAAGTCTTTATCAGCAATAATGGATTTTTCAACTCTTTTCCCACATCTTTAAATGTGAGATTCGAACTGATTACAAAGACAATAACAGGAAAGGTGACGTGTAACAGCATACCTATTACAGTCATAAAAATGTGATTTTCTAACAGACTATGCATTTTATGCATACCTCCTATGTGGCTTTCCACTTCGTTCCAAGCTCTCCTGTACGTATTCCCATACAGGAGAGCTTGGAACGCAAAAAAGCATATCCGGCGTTATTTTCTTGATGTAGGCTGTGTGAGGTCAACACCGCCGCGCGGGACATGCTCAATCCATGCAAAACCGTTTGTCAGAGGTTTGCCGGCAAGAGTGCCTTCCATAGTCCCCCAGTATTCATAAAGGGCGGGATTGTTACCCCAGAAATTGAACTTCAAATTCAGATCGCCGAGGGATGTTTTTGCTGTGATGGTATACGATTTTTTTGCTTCTATAGGAGTAATGTGAAACTCTTTGGGAATCACATACTTTCCATCAATATAAAGACCGGCATCCCGATAAGCTATACCGGTAAAGAATATTCCGCTTAACTGATCGGCAGTGAATGCTACCCACCATTCGTTGCCATATTTCAGCAACACTTCCCTGTACCCGGCGCCTTTTACAAAATAGTTCTCGAACTCGCCGTGACCTGAAACTTTTATCGTCTTGCCCTCAAGGGTCATTGTGCCTGTTGCCTTGCCGGGTTGTTCAAAACCTGTTGTTTGTCCGCCCGGAAGCAACTCAACAGGCTGAATCCCCCGGTTATACCAGAAGGAATAATCTGTTTTTAATGTAAGATTGACCGTCCTTTTGGCATCTTTGTAATATACAGTGGTATCTTTCTTTGTAATAGTCCATTTAAAATACCGGTCACCGTCTTTTGCTTCCCAGATAAGATTATCCTTATTATCCTTTCTTTCCGGAATCACCATAAAATCAAGCACTTCGAGCTGGTTTGGCTTGTCTTTCCATACATTAGAGCTAATAGCAAACATCACCCGTTTTTGCGCTTTGCCTGTGCCATGATGATTTACACAAGCATACAGACCGTACAGATTGCCGTCGTCGCCTTTACCGCTGAATTGAAACCATGTGTTGAATCTGGGCGACCCATACAACTCGACTTTTTTCAATTCCTCAAGACTTGCCTTATGAATGTTGCCCATTATTGACGGATCAGCAGCCAGAGGATTCGGCACCATCCATCCAGAGGGAAGATCGGCCTTTGTGTATGTGCTCAGCAACACATCAGCTTTTGTAAGCAGGGAATCGGCAGCCTGGAAGTCCTGTGTCGATATAGCCTGCCCGGCATCCTTAATCAGTTTAGCCGCATCGCCTGCGCCGGTCACAATCCCCTTCTCGTACATGTCATACCACTGAGCATCAACAATATCGTACTTTGCCTGGACATCCTTGCTTTTCTTGAGAACACTGTCTTTGGTAATTGCCGGCTGCCCGGATGCGGTCTGAACTGATCCAGAGCCCGCGAAGACCAGGCAGATTGTCAGAATACATCCTAAAACAAATGCCGATTTTTTCTTCATTATTATTTCCTCCTCTTTTTCAATTATATCTCTTTAAGTATCAAATCATGCGCCTTCGCAGTACCAAGCGTCACATCGTATTCTTTTACTCCGCTTAGTTGCGCTGTCTTTTTGCCATCTATGGTAAGCTGGTAGGTCTTTCCCGGGTCCAGGTTTATAATCTTAAAACCGCCATCTGTTGCATTAGATTTCGCAGGCATTGTGGAAACAACGAGCGCCAGTTTTGACCTGTCATATATTGCCCGTTTGAGAGGTGTTTTCGTCAGATCAACTCCTGTGATCGCCGGCTCTGAGAAATGAGCGTTGTCGAAGGGATTGTTGTACATTTTCAAAAGCCCGTTCTTCGGCAGCGCCCTTGCCATCGCAAACAGCCTGTCTGAAAGGTCGGAATGCTGCGGCCATGTTTTCATCTGTGGTGTAACATCGCTCATTTTTACGGGGGGCTTTATGGCTGAAGACCGGACCGGCTTTGCATCGTCCGCCGCCGCCAGATTCGGGCCGCCGCCAGATACTTTATAAGGATAATGGAAGGTTCCGCCTTCACCCCATACAGGACCGAAATGATTATCGACGGTTTTTAACAGACCGTTGAGCAGTTTTTCATCTCCCATTTCCGCGGCAAGTATGCTGAAAAATCCATAGTACGAATAGGGCGTAAGCACATCTTTTTGAAGTGTTATCGTACCGTCAGCATTTTCCTTTACGTGGAGTTTCTTGAAATCGGGATAGAGTCTTTCCACAAATGCAGGATCAAACACATGGACACCCGACATGATCCAGCCTTCATTGCCCGAAGAGCCGAAGGTCACACCTTCCTTGACCATCTTCTGTATTGCGGGGTCCATCTTGTTGCCATACCGGGGATTGCTTGCGGAAAACACCCATCCCTGTTTTACCAGATAAAAAGCACCCAGTTCGCCGGTTTTGGGGTCCACAAAATCTTTTTTCAAGAAGTCAACGAACAACGGCATCGACGCCGCATAGTAGCGGGTATTGTGCGCCTGATCATAGAGCTTCCAGCCCAGAATCGGGTGGGTGTTGCAGGCCGGGAATACGGCGTTGGGCTCGCATTCAATCGCCGGAACAGGGTTCTTGATAAACTGCATGAACATCGCATCCTGAAGGCTCGCATTATCGTAAAGGAACTTTGTTTTTTCGTCCCATTTCAAAACGATTGAACCCGGTCGATCCCATTTCCTTTCATTGTAGAGCATCTGATAAAGATTGATCATCTGGCTTACATGACCGGAATACATGATGTTGCGGTAGGCAATCGGGTCGGAAAACGGCGCATAGGGCTGGTTCATCAGGGGCTCAAATTTTGTCACGCCCGCGCTGTCGCGGGACCAGTATTCCCAGACAGGCCGCTGAAACATTTTTTGTATAATACGGTCCATCCCCGGTTTGATCGCACCATCCCAGGCAGGAAGCTTGTGATACTGCTCGGCGGCCAGAAAATAAACGCTGAACGCCAACGTGTATCTGCTTGCCGTAATGCCCACCTGATCCAGCGAATTCATATCCTTGAAATCTTCAATCGGTTCGTTTGCAAGCTTGAGCACCCAGCGAAGCTGGCCTAACTCCTCATTGCCGATTGCCGGGTACATGTTCAGGTCAATCTGCGTCTTGGCAGCAATCGATGGTTTGTCAGGACTTTTGCCTTCTACAGCATAAGTTCCATAAGCACCGGTTAATAGAAAAAGAATAATTAGTAACCCTGCCATAAATAACTTGCTTCCCTTCTTCATGGTTCCTCCTTTTAAAATATATTAGGTTTTGTAAAAAGTTTATTACCTTCATGTACTTCATAAAAAACATTCTTAAATAGGTTTTCATGCTTGCGTTCACATTGAACGTAAAATATACTTAATTATCCAAACCTAAGCCTGTATTGGCTTTGCAGGGTTTTTATAATTCTGCGGCAACTGTTGCCGCAATGTTGCAGACAATGTGTCCGCAAAACTCAATTATTGAAGATTTTTGACTGTTTATCATTTTATCTTGTTCCAGCATCAGTTAAGATTTGGTTCCTAAAATAGCACAAGGGCCTTTGCAATACCCCGCACAGCAGTCAGAGCCTCATTCTCCGGCGGTAACTGCCAGAGTGGACGACCCTCTCGATCAAATTGCCGCAAAACATCATTTTCAGGAATCGATCCGAGCAGGTCCACACCTTCGGGAAGTTGGAGCACAACCTCAGTTAAAACCCGATTGGCCACCACAGAGACATGAGAACTTCCTACCAGATTCACTACCATCGCCAGAGTATCCATACTTCTCTTCGATCCATCCACTACAGCAATAACACGGGTAACCCGGCCGGTAATATCTCTGTTGATCTGTTCGATGCCTGCCTCCGCATCTATCAGTACACCTTTGAATACAGGAATCAGTCCGTCAATTGCATTCTTAAGAAGCTTGTTGGCCGGACAGAAGCATCCCTTTTCTTCATTATGTCCCATAGCAAGCAAAGAGTAGTTTTGGCGTTCAACCAATGCCTTTAATATAAAATAATCAAGCTGATCCGCCGCCTCTCCGGCACCCGTTTTCCCGCCTCGCCGTGCCTCGCTGATAAACCGGTCCCTGACACCGGCAAGAGTATCAACAGCATATTCACCGATAGCTGACATAAGCCCGCCCACCGGGTCAGCGTCAACAAGCAGCAAAGGCTTGAGCCCTTCCTCCAACAGCACCTTTGAGAGCAGCGCCGAAAATACGGTCTTCCCCACACCGCCTTTGCCGCATACAGCGATGACCGGTTTTTCATATTCATGAATCCCGCATTCTTCACACATTATAGCTCTCCTCACCTTTCTGCTCGTTCTTCTCTTTTGCCCGCAGCACTTCCCTTATATCATCGCAAACCGGTTTATCGCTGCAGGACGAGCAATCATTGGCACAGTCAATGTCATAGCCCCTGATCTTCCAGGTTTCCCTGACAATTTCTCTGGTAATCTTCTGAACTTGCGTTGCAATATCATCGAGTTCTTTTATATCGCCTCTGCCGGATGTGACGAAAAGGGCTTCCATGGATTCAATTTTGGTATTCCCCGACTTATAGATAGACATGAGTGCTCTGCCAAGACTTTCAAGACAAAACCCTTTTGCAGCAGCATCTTTGCTCACCCTGCTCCAGATGCTCCTGGTATAGCTTCTCACCATGTATCCTTCTATCTGATCGCCGACGAACCCGAGATACTTAAGTTCTTCATGTTCTCTGCCGCCCAGTTCAGTTCCTCCCATCAACAATACCTGTCCGAAGGGCAGGCTCTTATTGTCAGAATCCTTGATATCAGGGCCGATCACGGTGATTCTGCCGTCATTAACGAGTTCAGGCTTATCAGTAAAAAGTATAAAGGCGCAGGAGCCGACCTCCGGATTTCCCAGTTCCACATAAGTGTCTTCCCTCAGTATGATGCCGGGGTTGGCATTGGGACCTACCCGGACAGGCAATCCCTCTTTCAACTGTTTCACAGAGGCAGGCACATTAAAAACAGCGATCCGCCTTCCTTGTGCCCTCATATCTTCAACATATTCAGCGATTTTCAGAATATATGCGTCAAAAACAGTCAATTATACCACTCCATCCTTATCCGCGCAGCGCCCTAAATCAGTCCCGTGGACTGGAAAAAGGTGGCGATCCTGTCAAATGCAACTTCAGGCGTCATATAACGCTTGTCCCAGATATCTATGCCAAGAACCAGACAGGGGATGCCTTTTTCACGGCACAAATCCCTGACGATTTTCAAGCGCGAGTTTGTATCGCGGTGTCCGATATGAGCCGGCATGATCACCGCGTCACATTTGAAATCTTTTACTATCTGCAGAATATCACTGCAGAATAAGTCGGTTGTGTGCAGGGCCTGCCTGTTCATCGGGTCTTCCAGGAGGAAGCGCTTGCCGAATGATGTGAACATGGCCTCATCGCTCGAAAGATCGATGGGCGTCAATGTCCCGTATGACATGTAATCCATAATGCAGATTGCGCCCAGTTCCTTCTGCAGACGGGCCCATAACAGACCGGGGGGCCAGCTCCCGGCCAGATCCTGCCAGAGGAACCGCACCTTTTCATTCACTCCTTCAATTCCCTGTCCGGCTTTCACCCTCTCTTCAGTGGCGCTAACTAATTGCTCAAGCCAGTTGGTTATCTCAAAAGAGACTCTCTCCCCTGTCCATCTGTCGTATGCGAATCCCAGTCGCGAAAAATCAGGATTTGCCGCACAGGGCACAGCTTTCTTCAATTCCTGAAACTCAAGCAGCAGTTGGTCCTGTTTGTTCGATAACAGGCAAACTTCTCTGAGATGTTCCCAGTCCATTTTCTTTCCAAGGACATCTTCCATAAAGGTTATTGCCTGGCGGAGCTGTATACCGAAATATCTGTAGCTTTCCTCGTCGAAGCTGTGCGGCGCGTCCATTTTGAATTTGGGGATATCCGCCCAGGGTTTGTATCCGTTCATCAGATTGCCGAGCGTATCCATAGCGTCGCAGCATGAGTTGGAGGTTATTATCAGATCAGGCTTCCTGATGAGACCTGCTTCAAGATAATAGCAGGCGACTTTGATGGCATTGCACATCCGGCTTTCCACTCCGGTTTCTATTCCTTTATCAATCAGCTCAGCCGCATTCGGCATTGCGGTTCCATTGGCTCCAGTCAAGGTAAGGTCTGAGTATGAACATCCGTAAGCGACCGGTATTTCAATAAAGAAGTCGCCATTGCCCAGTACGAACGGCCCTGGTGATGCATTCTGCGGGTCGAGGGTAAGCCCGAAGAGCGCTTTATTTGCCTGCATCAATAATTGAGAAAATACATTTATCACAGCGCACCCCCTGAAATAGTTTCAATGAATGCCTGGACACGCGTCCTCAATTGTCCTGTAGAATCAGCAGTATATTCTCTTTCGATCCTGAGCATGGGTATTCCGGCCTCTCTGAGTTCTTTGTTCAGGATATAGATTTCTCCGCCCCAGGTATCGCAGCACAGGAATATCTGGCCCATAACCCCGTCCACCTTAAACTCTTTGATCTTGTCGAATACTTCCTTATTTATAAGCGGATGGGCTCCGAGGTTTTTCGGGCAGAAAGGCCGCGTAAGCACCTGGTAATCGGCTATTGCCTTGAGCGGATCAGGCCCGTCTTCTTTGATGCTTCCGAAGATAACCTTGCCGCCGAAGCAGGTCAGGTCATTAACCACCAGACCGCCAAGGTCTTCGACGATATCGCACATGGAGGAATCGTCATGACCGGGGCCGACTATCATTACACGGGCCTGATATTTTTTCTCAGAGACTTTCACGCTTTGAAGTTCACTTAGCAGCACTTTCAGGTCATCCCTGTATTCCTCTTTCGGCATTGATGATCCTGCTACAATTACGGATATTGTTTCCGCGCCGGTAATCGGCGGGTTATCCGATATCCTCAGCGTGTAGATTTCTCTCTGAAAATCCCTTATCTCATTACAGAGTTTTATAGCGTCCCACAACTTCTCATTTGTGATTGTTACGCCGAAATGCTCTTCCATCCTGACCTTCAAACCTGAGAGCTGATTGAGAAAATATTCAGCAGCAAGCTCATTTGAGGCATGGGGAATGAATATGCGATCAAGAAAAGGGGTCTTGACAGGACTTTTCAGCCAGTTGTCCAGGATATGCCGGTTGCCGTCGCAGCCGCCGCCGATTACAGCACCGTCAATAAAATCATATTCACCGGTTAAAACATTGTTGAAAGTATGGCGTATCATGCTGCAGATATTCGCGGATTCGAAATAGTCATCCGCCATGTCAGAGTTCCGGCTCCCTGTTCCGCGTATGCGAAAAGGCAACATTCCTGCTGCAATGAACAGTTCTTCGGGAACAAATGAGCATGTATAGCCCATGATCCTGCCGCCCTTGTTCCGCCAATCACTGGTTAACGGATTCATGATGCCGCTGGAAATTTTAACGAATTTTTCAAAAACTTCTGACTTCAGACCTGATTTCATAATCCATTCTCTCTGTTGATTCTGCTTAAACTATAGCCCTGTCGTTTCAAAAAAAGTTTTCATTCTGTCAAATACAACATCGGGCGGCATATATCTCTCATCCCATACATCGCATCCAAGGAAGAGGAAGGGGATATTGTTTTCGCGGCATACATCTTTTGCCATCTTGTGATATGCATTGGTGTCCCTGTGGCCGACATGGCAGGGCATTATCATGGCGTCGCATCTATAGTCTTTGCATATACGCACAATATCATCGCAGAATACATCGGCAGTATGCATGGCCTGTCTGGTCATAGGCGTACCCATCAGATATTTTTTCGCAACCGATTTGAGCATGCTGTCCATACTTGTTGTATCTATGGGAAAAAAGTTGTGGAATGAGTAATAGGTCTTCATGCAGACAGCGCCAAGTTCTTCCTTTAGTCTCGGAAAGAGTTTCGAACCCCAGGAAGGGGAAACATCGTACCAGAGGAAACGTATCTTTTCATTAACTCCTTCAATCCCTTTCCTGTCTTTGACTTTTCGTTCCGTAACGTCGACAAGTCTTTTGATCCAGTCTGTGGCTTTCCAAAATGCTGAGGGATCTGTACCGGCTACCCATCTCGCAAGCTCCCATCCAACCCTCGCCATGTCAGGGTCAACAGGACAGGGGGCTGCACGGGTCAGTTCCTGAAAATCCATTATCATTGAGGCCTGCTTATTTGATTCTTCGGCAACCTCTATGAATTTTTCCGTGGTCAGTTTTCTTCCCGTTACCTCTTCTATTACATGAACCATTTCTTTGAGCTGGCTCCCGAAATATTCGAAATCCTCCTCAGTCTGACCATGAGGGGCATCAAGTCTGAACTTCGGGACATTTGCCCAGGGCTTGTAGTTATCCATCATCTGCCCAAGCATATCCACTGCATCACAGGGCGAGTTTGTCGTGATTATCAAGTCAGGGACAGGCAGTATCCCTGCCTTCAGATAATAGGCGCCCATTTTTACACTTGCGCAGAGCCTGTTTTCCACACCCATCTCAGTAGCCTTGTCTATCCTTTCGGCTGCACCCGGCCCTGCTGTACCCATGGCGCCGGCAACGGTCATAATGGAGCAGGAAATATCCATTGCAACCGGTATCTCAGGCAAGGCATCGTCAGAAGCAATAATAAAGGGACGGCCTTTTCTGGCATTGTCGTTTACACCGTATATCGTAAGAGCCTTGAAGGCCTCATTGGCCTCAGCATTCAATTTGTCAAGTATTTCCCGGTCCGTCATATCCATACATTTACCTCCTGATAGTTTCAATGAATGCCTGAACTCGGGTGGCAAGTTGCCCTTGGCTATCCGGGACATACTCCCTTTCAATCATCAGGCTCGGAAGTCCCGCATCTCTTAAGTCATCTTTTAGCGCGTAGAGTTCTCCACCCCAGGTATCGCAGCAGCCCAGACGTTGACCCAGGACGCCGTCAACTTTGAATTCTCTTGCGGCCTCGATTATGACTTTTCTCCTCAGGGGATAGGCTCCCCCCACCTTGGCGCAGAAAGGACGAGTAAGAACATGATAGTTTGCAAGCGCCTGAAGCGGATCAGAACCATCCTCATTGACGCTGCCGTATTTCAGTTTGCCCCCGAAACAGGTATGGTCGGTCACTACTATGGCACCCTGTTCCTCGGCTATGGTGCACATTATGTCGTCATCTCCGCAGGAACCCACCACCATGAGCCTTGCCTGATATTCATTGTTCTGAGCAGGAATAATTTCAAGGTCGGAAATCAATTGTTTAAGTTCTGCGTTGTACTCCTCTTTCGGCATAGACAATCCCGCAACCATGACAGAGACCATTTCAGAGCCTGTTATGGGCGGGTTGTCAGATTTCCGCATATCATAGATTTTACGCTGAAGTTCCCTTGTCTCATTGCAGAGGCTGATGGCCTCGCACAGTTTATCATCTGTTATTGTGACGTTGAAATGTTCCTCCAGAGCGCTTTTAAAGTTGACAAGCTCTTTCCTGTAATACCCGGCCTGCATCTCGCCGCTGACATGAGGGAAACCAAGCAAATAAACAAATGGGGTCTTCATAGGACTCTTTTTCCAGTTGTCATAAACATAGCGCGTGGTATCACAACTGGCGCCCACAACAAGTCCGTCAAGAAAGTTATATTTGCCTATCAAGGCCAGGCTGAAACAATGGCGGGGAAAACTGCAGTTATTCGAGGTAAAATATTCATCAGCTCTTTCCGTGCTTTCGCTTCCGGTGCCTCTCATCCTGAAAGCCAATAGGCCTGCAGCTATAAATATTTCTTCAGGAATAAATGAACAGAAATACCCGATGACCATGCCTCCCTTGTTTTTAAACTCCTCAACGGACTGATTCACAAGGGTTCCGGCAATTCCGGAGAATTTTTCCAGCACCTGCGATCTGTTTTTAGCAATCATGTTATTTTCTCCTTATCAATTTATACATTGCCTGCCTTGGCCTTGAATTTCTCCATTGCAAAGACCGCAGCACCCAAAGCGCCCATGAACTGTGGATCAACGGACAATTTATTGATCTTCACTCCCAGGGAAAGTTCCAGCGCGGTGACAAGCCCGTCATTACCATGACATCCGCCGGTTATGACAACATTATCGGCCACACCCGCCCTTCTTGCAAGCGAGCTTACCCTGCTTGCAACGGCACGGTTGATTCCGGTAATGATGTCGGACATGGGTATATCGTTGTTTACAAGGGTTATGATTTCCGATTCGGCAAAAACGCTGCACTGGTTTGAGATATTTGCAGGCGTGGCGCTTATGTTCGCGGAGGAACCTATGCCTTCAAGGCCGCAGCCGAGTACTTTCGCCATAACCTGAAAAAACCTGCCTGTCCCTGCGGCGCAACGCTCATTCATCTCAAAACCGAGGGTAGCGCCCCTTTCATTCAACGAAATGGCTTTACAGTCCTGTCCGCCTATGTCTATGATTGTCCTGACCGACGGGTTCACATAAAAAGCGCCTTTTGCGTGGCAGGATATCTCTGAAATATTTTCATTAGCAAATTCCACCTTGAGCCTTCCGTATCCAGTACTGATAATATAATCGAGATTTTTGACTGATGAAAGGCCTGCGTTCTGTATCGCCTCATCCATCGCCATTTTAGCTGTAACAGCAGGTTTCGGAGTTGCCATCACTATATTTCCGAGGATTATTTTATCATCAATAATTACAACCGCTTTACCTGTTGTTGAACCTAAATCACATCCTCCTACGATCATAATGCTGCCTCCTCAAATTAACCACAATGTCTTCCTGCCGTTAGATATTTTGCAATATTCATTCCAGCTTTTAAACATGTTCTATAACCCTAATCACAATTTTTAACAATGATTAACCTTAAACTGTCATTGTCTTCCAATACGCATTTGCGATGGGCCTTACATTCACTGTAGTTTCCCATACGCAATACAGTATCGGGGGACTATTAAGATACGGTTTTCTTCCGTTAATCTGCCGGTAATAGAAATCTTCGAAGGAATTGTCGGCATAGGGACAAAAAAGATGTCGAATTCTTGATAGACAGGGTTATTGCGATCAGGGCAGGAATAAGTTGGAAAAAGGCAAGATTATAAGATGTTGTGGGGAAGGCTCTTTGCCGCAGAAATTACAGAAAAATAATTTGTTTACAAAACACATTCAAAATGCCTTCGCCTTTGATCTACGCCTTATTTCTATTGACTTGCTTCATTCAATTTGTCAATATAATGACATCGAATCTGTGTGTTCCAAATACGCGCTTTTAAGATATTTTATTATAATAAGGAGGTTTTTGCATGAAAAAAGCTTTATCAACATTATTGGTTCTGGTTCTGGTAGTTGTATTCGCGCAGTTTGCTCTTGCTCAGGAAGCGGACACAAAGGCAAAGGCGCCAAAAAAAGAAGTTCAAAAACCGGGAGCTGTAGCAGTAGAAACAGTTTCTACAACAGCCGTTGTAGATGCGATTGACACGGCAAAACGCATCGTAACACTCAAATCTGTTGATGGAAAAACACAGACCTTCAAGCTGGGGCCTGAAGTGAAAAACTTTGATCAGATAAAAGTCGGCGATAAGGTTAAGGCAACATATGCTGAATCAATTGCAGTCTTTGTCAGAAAATCAAATGAAAAACCGTCTGCCGATGAGATTCAGACCATCCAGGTAGCGCCAAAGGGTGAAAAGCCGGGCATACTCATGACTGATACCTTTGAAGTTACCGCCAAGGTAGAAAAAATAGACTATAAAAAACGGATGATCACCCTCAAGGGACCGGAAGGCAATCTGAAGACCTTCCCTGTAGATAAAAGCGTAAAGAATTTTAGAAACATAAAGACCGGCGATGAAGTTGTAATGAAAATAACTGAGGCAATGGCTCTTTATGTAGAAAAACCCTGATAACAGTGATCGCAAAAGATCAATAATAAAAAGGAGGATGTAAATGAAAACAAAAGCAGCATTATTTATGGTGGCAGCAATTGTGGCAACTGCACTTCTTGGCGGATGCGCTACCGATCCCCAGGTTTCGACAATGCAGGGCCCGGGCGGCCAGCAACAGGTAACCGTACCCGGAAGCACATGGACAGGCGCAGCATCAGGAGAACAGGCAAGCGCGCTGGCTAAGATAGTCGTGGACGCAAACAACAACAGCATGAAGGAATTCGAAAAAATTGACGGACATCTCAAAAGCCAGGATCAGCGCATGGCAAAGATAGAAGACAAGCAGGACAAGTCGTTACAGGCAGCAGAACAGGCGCTTGCAAAACTCGAAAAGATGTCGAATGAGCAAGGGACCGGTCAGTTAACACTGTTCTTCAAGACCGGATCGGCTAAATTAGACCACGACCAGACAGAGCGGCTCATTAGATTCCTTGACTATATTTCCGTTAAAAGCAAAGGCCGGAAAGCAATCCTTCTTTCCATAGGCAGTGCCTCTGCCATCGGAAGCGCAAAAAACAACATGAAGCTTAGCACACAGCGTTCTGAAGCCCCTATACCAACCATTGATAAGTATCTTGTAAATGTCCCTCATACTTTCTTCAAGGTCACAGGTATCGGCGATATGTACGCACCTAAGGGCGAATCAATGCAGGTTGAACAGCGTTACCAGAATGTCCGCATCATTGCAGTCTATGATACCGCCAGTATTCCTGAAACACCGGGAAGCAAATAAGCTCAGGATTTTCTCTTGTGCTGCCTTCAAAAGCAGGGACCGTCTGCGCAGACGGTTTCATGTGCTTTTGAGGGCAGCACAACATCAACCAGGATTAACAAATTCATTCCCCTCTCATCTTCTTTGACAACAACAATTTTCATTGCTAATATTGCTGTGATGAATTCAGGAAATCGGGTGCTTATAAGGAACAAAGGTACATCCCATTGTTTACTTTCCTAAGATCTTACGGTTTTTCCATATTGTTGATTTTTTCCGTATTTATCGGATCAATATTGGGACTAACCCTCAAAAAAGATGCGTCTTTTTGTAAACCCTTCGGCGATGTATTTCTGAATCTTCTGTTCACCGCCATTGTACCCCTTGTTTTTTTCTCCATATCTTCTTCTGTAGCCGCCACGTCGGATATGAAGCGTCTCGGCAGAATTATATCTTCTATGCTCGTTATCTTCATTTTAACGGGGATTACAGCATCAATATTGATGGTAATCGGCGTAACTCTCTATCCTCCTGCCACGGGGCTTACAATCGATTTGGGCGTAAAGGTGAATATCGATCACCTTAAGACTTCCGAGCAGATAGTTAAAGCCTTTTCCACTCCTGATTTTATTGATATTCTTTCAAAAGGGAATATGCTTGCCCTCATTGTCTTTTCTATCCTCGTAGGCCTTGCGACTGCTTCGTCCGGGCATAAGGGCAGGGTTTTCTCAGAATTTCTCTCTTCCGGAAACCATGTGATGATGAAGCTGATTTCCTACATTATGTATTACGCACCCATAGGTTTGTGCGCATATTTTGCCTATTTTATCGGCACCTATGGTCCCGATTTGCTGGGGTCATATTTTAAAGCTATGATCTTATATTATCCTGCAGCAATCCTCTATTTTTTTCTCGGATTTTCCGGCTATGCTTACATTGCAGGCCAATTTACGGGAGTAAAAACATTCTGGAGAAATATCATTCCCCCTTCCATTACCGCCCTTGCCACAGGCAGCAGCATGGCCGCCATCCCTTTAAATCTGGAAGCGGCAAAAAGGATCGGCGTCCCGGAAGACATAAGAGAGATCATTATTCCCATCGGCGCGACAATCCACATGGATGGCTCCTGTCTGGCCGCAATCCTCAAGATTGCCGTCCTCTTCGGAATTTTCAATATTAGTTTTTCAGGAGCAGAAACCGTCCTTACAGCAATGGGAATCGCTTTGCTTACCGGCACAGTTGTAAGCGGAATTCCCGCCGGGGGCATGATTGGAGAACTGCTGATTATCTCGCTCTACGGATTTCCCCTGGAGGCTTTTCCCATTATAACCATGATCGGAACACTGGTAGACCCGCCGGCAACAATGCTCAACTCAGCAGGCGACAATGTGGTAAGTATGATAGTATCAAGGATGCTGGGAGGTAAAAACTGGATGACCAACAGTAAATAGAAGGAGAAACGTATTATGTCCAAATCTGACGTGCATCCGAAATTCAATTTCGAGTCCTGGCAAGTGTGGCCCGGTTCATACGATAACCCCCCTGCTTCAGAAGAAATCTATCCCTTTCCCTATGTTTCATCGCTGAGAATTAACCGCAAAACACCCATTGCGTCTATGGGCTCCTGTTTTGCCAGGGAGATAAAAGACGTACTTGTTGACAGGGATTACTCATACATCAGGGAAGAAATTGGTCATCCTGCTTCAAAACATGCCAGCGCTGCCTGGGAAAGGGTTTACAACACATTTTCCCTGAGCCAGATTTTTGAATATACCTTCGAAAATTTTGATCCTGATTTACGCTGGTGGAAAGCTCCTGTCTCCGGCATAATACAGGACCCTTACCGGCGGATCATCCTTTATAAAACGATTGAAGAAGCAGAAGCAGATTTTGAAAAGCATCGCCTCGCTTCACGTAAAGCCCTTGAAAACGCAGAAGTTCTCATTTTAACTCTCGGCCTTACCGAAATATGGGAGGATAAAATTGACGGTTCTGTAATTTGTCTCCCCTCAGGGCCATATGTGAACGAAGGCGGAGATATGAGCCGGTACAACTATAGAATAAGCCGGTATCAGGAGAATCTTGCCAACCTTGAGCGTATATACCACATCATGAAAACTCATAACCCCGGGTGTAAACTGATTGTCACGGTTTCACCGGTTCACCTCTGGGCAACATTCAGAAAAGACCTTGATGTCATCAGCGCCAGTTGGAATTCCAAGGCAACACTCCGTGCCCTTGTTGATGAATTCGTTGCAGGCCATGACAATGTATGGTATTTCCCTGCCTTTGAAATGGCGGTTACTTACAGGACAATCCTCGGCAAATCCTTGTTTACCGAAGACAGAGAACCCTTCCATGTAAACAGGGACACAATACATTTTATCATGGACAATTTCTTTCGCATCTTTTCAGATGAATAGATATCGCGAATGACCGGCATTTTACTCAATACTATGAGGCAATTTGCTCATTAACATAAGTGTATGTCAAAATTTGTTTTGGATTGTCTGAAGCGGACAACGTGTGCTCCAAATACCGCAAATTTCCGGCGTCTGGGCAGGGAAGCCCCCTTTCCTAAGTAGTCTTTGCAATTGGATACAGTTTCCAGGTAAGCATAAGCGGAAGAGGACATGTTAAGGAAAATCTGAAATAGTTAGCGGCAACATCCTTGCCGTTTAATGAAACCCACCCTGAAGGAGACGGTTCCATATCTCCCTTTGAATGAAATACATTAAATTTATGCCCTTTTATTACCGGAATTAGATCAAGGCCTCTGCCCTCGTTGTTCCTGAAACAGATGGCAGAAGTATCAGAATCAATCCTGATTTCTCCCGGAGAAAACTGCCAGCAGACTGTTACGGTATGCGCTCCCGAACCTTCAATTGAATCCTCGATAATCCAATATTTTTCAATTGTAAATATTACTTTTCTCGTTACAATAAATCGAATGCCTGATTCATTGAAATAATCGTCACAAATTCCTGTCAAGACCGCAGCCAGTGATTCCGAATCCCTTTCTGAAAGAGTCACGGATAAGTTCCCTTTAGCAGGCATGACTCTCTCCTGAAAACCAAGCTGCGACCTTACAGGACCTTTCCCGTCAATGAGGATCATGTTGTGGGCAGGCGCAGAGCGGTAATGATCGGTAAGAGGTCCCGGAGCATAAGCAGTAATGCCAGGGTCAACAAGACAGGGCTTGCCGCAAACCGCAACATCGAGAGAGAGCACATCTTCATGCACATGCGTCATACCGGCAGGTCCTGCTCTCATGAGCAGATAGTGCCCGTATTCTTCGTATCCTGATCTTATCATCCCGATACCGGCATCAGGATATATATGCACAGTCTCAGCAGGCGGAACGCCCTTTTGCCCTTTTGTTCCAATCCATATAAAATCAGAACGGTTGAATAATTCCCCGGCAAGTTCCATAATAGCGCAATAATCGCCTGCTATTCCGCCGGAATCGTTGAGCGACGGCCAGGTAAAATCAGGACGGCAGAGAGAAGCCAGATAACCGGCTGCCTTCTCAAGAGGAGACCCGAATATTTCCGGCAGGACTATGTTCCTGGCAGCAGCCGTTATTTTTACTTCCAGAAAGGCATGTATGCAAATGGCATGATAGAGGGGCGACAGCTCAAAATGGACTCCATCCTCCATGAATTGCCTTCCAAACTCCTTTTCAAGTCGCCCTACCCCTTCTTCAAGCCACTGACCTGCCTCCTTGAATTCAATAAGATATATACCGGCAAGGGCTAAGGCTGCTGATTCCACAATAATCCAGTTATTCGGATGACCCTTATGATCCATGAGATGGCGACAGTGCTCCCAGAGGGAGCGGAGCATGAGCGCCTTTGTTTCCTCTTTGAAGACGCTGCATGACCATGCAATACCCTTTATCCAAAGCCATTCCCTGAGACGCCATGCCGCGGAAAGGGTTTCCCAGGACGGTCCCGCGCCCCCGTTTGACTCGACAGGCACAGGGTTATGGACAATCCAGTCATGAATAACATGGGAAAGAAATCGGATACAACTACTGTCTTTAGTCTCCAGAAAGGATTTTAATACTTCTCTTAAGAAATGATGCCGGTGGAGAAAATGCGACCACTCCAGTATGCCTGAAGGACTTTCATTCCATGGTACAGGAAAGGGGAGTAGCACCCCCATAATCCAACCTTTCAGGATTTCATCGGCTTTCTCATGAGGATAAGGATGGTAAGAAGGGATGGAAAGGAGCTTGAGAGATCGGTTCTTTTCGGACAAACAACGATCCGGCATCGCTTCAAGGCCTCTGTCCCTGAGTCTTGGACCGGCAGGGATTTCTCTGTATTCGCCATAGACAGCGCCTATATTAATCGCAATCGGAGCATCTGAAACATCTGTCTTCTCGCGTTTTACTATGACTTCTATGGCTGCAATGTCTTTCCAGCCTTCCGGTTTGCCGTATGTTCCGAAGGATTCCTGAGGGAAAATAAGCTCCACCGTCTCTCCCGGCAATAGACATTCCCGTCCGCCGCTCAGTGAAATGGGTTCGCTAACAACATCCGTCTTACCCGAACCATGAAACAGTTTCATTTCCCCATAAAGGATTAGCTCAGTATGGTTGGTTGCAGTAAAGGAAATTTGATTAAAGGATGATAAATCCCGCATGGAACAGGGAAAGGTTTTTCTGATCTGATTGATTGACGTGACATATCCGCATTCCTCAAAGAGCAATTGTCTGTCAGTTATAACATCACAGACAAATTTTTCGGGAGGTAATCCGGGGTCTTTCATGTAATCACCATTAGTTTTCTATACCGTCTTGTCGACATAAACATCAAAAGTGTTGTATTGTTAAGACACATACAATGAAACTATACCATAATCAGGCAGGCACAAACCGCAGAATCCTTCTTATCGAACCTCCTTTTTACCGCCTTTTCAAGAAGACATACGGACTTGTCAGATACCCTCTTTCTCTCGCATATCTTACAGCTTCCGTAAAGACAAAGACCGACTGGGATGTCATGGCCTATAATGCTGATTTTCTACACCAAAGCGATCCCTTTGAAGTGACTTATTTTAAAGGCAAGGGGTTTTCCCGTTACCGCAGAGTGCTCAGTGATGCATCACACCGGATTTGGCAGGAAATTCGGGATGTTATCGCCGAATATGCGCCTTCTGTTGTGGGCATTTCGGCAAAATCCTCCACCTTTGCCTCGGCGCTCAGGGTCGCAAATATTGCGAAAGAGATCAACCCTGATACCATGGTTGTTGCCGGCGGGCCTCATCCTTCGGCAATATTTTCAAAGGCCTTTGCTCCGACTGTATCAGAAGGCCGGTCGGCCTCCTACCGTAATATTGACTATTTTGTCATCGGCGAGGGCGAAGAGGCAATTGTCGAATTACTGAAAGCCTTTGAAAAGAGGATTGACCCGATTGATATAGGCGGGATAGCCTGCAGAGAGGGAAATGGATTTCTCGCAACTCCCGCAAGAAGGCCCGTAAAAAACCTTGATTCACTCCCTTTTCCCCATCAATACGCCTCTGAAGTTTTAAAAGATTATGACATATATCCCCTATCCGCTTTCAGTAATATCTTTGCAACCCGAGGATGTCCATATCAGTGCTTTTTCTGCGGGTCAGGGAACATATGGGGAACAAAGGTACGTTTCCGTTCGCCGGAAAATGTGGTTAAAGAAATGGTAAAACTGTGCAGTATGGGCATCAATGACATCCATTTTGATGACGATACCTTCGGGGTAACAAACCGATACATGGAAGCCCTGTGTAAAACCATTAAGTCATCATGTCCGGGAATCAGATGGAGCTGCGAGATCCATGTAAATCTTGTAAACGACAAAAACATTTCACTAATGAAAGAAGCCGGTTGCAGTAAAATCCAGCTTGGAATTGAATCAGGGAATAACAATATATTAAAAGAAATAAGGAAGGGTTTTACCATTGAAGAGGCTCTCAGAGCCTCTAAGCTTATCAAGGCCCATGATATAAGACTTGAGACATTCTTCATGGCCGGATTCCCGCAGGAAACAGCAACATCCCTTAACGATACTGCACGGATTATAGAAAGCGTTGAATGCGACAAAATCATATACAGCATATTCACCCCCTACCCCGGCACGGAAGCTTTTGACTTATGCAAGGCAGGCGGTTTAATCGCCGCTGATTACGATCCGTCCCTGTATAACCACCAGAGCCCTGAAAACTGCTTCAGCATCAACATATCACCTGAAAGTTTCAGAAAACTGTCCTCCCGCATCGAGGAAACGGTAGTACAAAAAAACCGGGCAACAGGCAGCAGCCGAAGTCAATAACTTCCTGCAAAAAGCATTTACTGAATCCATTCATCAGGAAATTCTTTTTTAGCATAAGACACTTTCTTATACGGATGCTGCTTTCCCACGTATTTTTTTATTTTTGTTTTGATCCCACCATACAAGGCCTTTTTCTTTATCCATGGCTTTTTTTAAATACGGCAGGAATTTTCTGTTTTTTAAGTTTCTTCTTCATTTCAAGGGGGGGCAGCCCGGTTTTGCTGAGAAGAAATTTTTCGATTTCAGCTCTTAATCAATGCGGCGGTTCTTTATAATATGCTTGCCAGGAAGATGAATTTTTGTTAAGGAATATCTGGAGCGACATCACAATAAAGGATGGCAGGAAATTAAATGACATTCAAGGGCATTGTAACAATTATTCGCATTCCTTTTCTGATTTTAGCTTTGATACTCGGCATTCTCGGAGCCGCAGTCGCCTGGTATGAATCAATATGCTATGGTTCATCCTTCAACATCCGGTATGCGATACTCGCCACATTCGGTTTGCTGGTTGCCCATGCAGCGGTAAATATTCTTAATGATTATTTCGATGCCCGTAGCGGTCTGGATTACGAAACCAGTCGAACCCCATTCAGCGGCGGCAGCGGTGCCGTGCCGAGCTCTTTGCTGACAATCCAGCATAGTCTTTGGCTTGGCATTGCCTGTTTTGTGATTTTTCTTATCCCGATAGCCCTGTTCTTCATAATAAAAACCGGTTGGATGCTTTTACCATTGATAGTGTTAGCCGCGCTGCTCATTATTTTTTATACCCCTATTATACTAAAAATGGGTTATCCCGAATGGTCATCAGGTCTGGGATTGGGAATCCTGCCTGTTATGGGCGCGTATTTTGTTCATACCGGCGAATATACTTTTACAGCCTTCATCGCATCAATGCCGTCATATTTTCTGGTGCATAATTTGCTTTTACTCAACGAGTTTCCGGACGTTGAAGCGGATTTGACGGTTAACCGACGGACGTTGCCCATTGTTATCGGAAAGAAAAGGGCCGCATATTTTTTCTCAGTGGTCACTCTGCTCGTTTATATCTGGGTCATATGGGCTGTGATTTACCATTATATGCCTGTATTCACTCTGCTGTCCCTGCTTACTCTGCCTGTTGCCGTTCATGTAATAAAAGGGTCATTCCAGTATGACGATAGGAAACTATTCCTTGAGGCCATGAAGAAGAATGTCTTACTGGTATTGCTGACCCAGGCCCTTATTGCAGCAGGATACATTTTAGGCGGATTATTACTGCATTAACAGCTTTACGCCTTTAAAATATGTTACACGTTAAAGAAAAAGATCAAGACGCATTTGAAAGCATTCCGGGAACAAATTGTAGACTTTATATACAAGGTAGTAACCGGCAAAAAAATTCGCCTGATTAATTTGGTATTGTCGAAAGCTGTACGAAAAATGAGCAGGATTGATAGATATTACAAACATTTACAAAAAGAAATTCAAAGGGAGCGCAGTATGGGAAATGTAAAAATCATGATGCCTCAACAACAAGAGGCAGGCTGTCTTCCTTTAACTCTCTTTTGTCAAAATCACCATAATACAAAACACGGGTAAAACCTGCCTTTTTCAGCGCTTTATTCAGTTCCTGTTTCCTTAATGGATACAAAAGGATTGTATTTTCAATTATTTTTTTTGATTCTTTAACAGTCAATACAGTCCTGAACTCAATAAGATTATTAATATCATCATATTTGTAATATCGCTCAAAAACAATGATGTTATTCTCTATAAGCGGCAGTTTTCTTATATTGTGATCCAGAATATGGTCGTAGTTGAGTATCTGAAGGAGGAACCTGCCTTTATCTTTTAATACAGCCCTTACCTGCTTGCAGAATGATTCTATCTCCGGAAGACCGGATAAATGGACAAGGGTGTTGCCGAAACATAAAACCGCGTCAAAATCAGGCGCGGCAAAATAACGCTTGATCTCTCTCATATCCAGCCGGGTAAATTCAGAACGGGTTTCATTTTTCACTTTTTCTCCGGCCTTATGGAGCATCATTGCGTCATCATCTATGCCGATGGCGTGAAAACCCATATCTGCCAGAGCTATAACAAGATCGCCTGTACCGCATCCGGCATCCAATATTTTTTTTGCCATATACGGCTCTTCAATGGAACTTTTTACAAAATTAATATGAGCGTTGTTGAAGGGAAAAATAAAATCGTAGAACTCCGCTATTTCTTCATAAAAAGACATCTGTTCTCCTTTGCCTAAAGAAGCTCTTTTTTAAGGTACTGGAACAATTGTGTAAGATCATCGAATAAAATACAATCTTCCTTTTCATTCCACGGCATCTTTAACCCTACACCTATAATACCGGCCTTTACTGCTTTTTTAAGAGTTACAGGGCTGTCGTCAACGATAGCGCTGCAATCGTCAAAGAGAACGGTTTTGTCATGACTGATATGAAGCTCGTCAAATATAAGATTGTTATGTTTTAACCACCTCTCTGTAGCATCAAAAGTGCCCTTCTCCCTGTGGCTTGCAACTATTACATAGAAACCGCTTTCTTTGAGCATAAAGAGAAAATGGTCTGCCTGCGGATAGGGAGGAAACTTTTCCTGATCCATGTGAATATCCCTGATAATGCCGTAAAATTCTTTTGGAGTAAGATAGGCCTTCCAGAAATCAAAGGTGTGCCATCCTCTGGGAGGAACAAAATCAGGGTTGACCTTTGTAATCCGCTCATAAAAAACAGAAGCAAAATCCCATAATGTGTTATCAATATCAACAATAATTTTTTTCATAGTTCTCCAAAATTCTTTAAAGAAGTGAGCGGAATCATTTCTTCTGCTGAATAATGCAGTCAGTTATTCGGATTATCTGTAACATAAAACAGTCTGCTCCCTTTTTTAAGCAAATCATCCTTAAAAAGCGTCATTATATCATTCTCATCAACAACCATAAGAGGCTTGATATTTTCCTTCATTATCAGTTCTTTACAAAGATTTTCATCTTCAATCCTTCCCTGCGCGATAAACAACTCTTTTCCTCCGGAATTGATTGAATGTAAAACGCTTGTATCATCAAGGGCGGACACAAAAAAAGGTGCGGCAATATAGGAAGAACTGATTGCGCAATGAATTGCAAAGTTATTTTCAATTTTTTCGGCAAATCCTTTATCAAAAATCCTGAGAACAACCCTGATATCCTTATTTAAACCAAGCGCGTTCAGCCCCGTCTCCAGGTTGTTCATATCATCATCCGTCGCGCAGATTATTGCCTTTGCCTGTTCCACCGCGGCATTAACAAGGGTTTCCTCCAATGCGGCATCAGCGATAATATAAGAAACACCCATTCCGCGCAAATTCTGAATAAACCTGTTATCAGGATTCCTTTCGATGATTACGACCTGTTCATTTATAAGAAGAAGATTTTCCAGTATCCGCATCCCCACATCTCCCAGACCGCATACAATCGTATGGTTCCTAAGCTTCATTTTTCTGTGTCCCATAAGGAGTTCAATCCGTTTCTTTACCATGCTGTTCGTAAAAATGGCAAAAAGGGTTCCTAAAAGGACAGTTCCTGACATCATAAGGATGATCCCGATAATCTTGGCAATATCCGATGAGTCTTTCAGATTGATATCGCCGAATCCTACTGTTGTCAGAATAGTAACCACAAAATAAATGGAACTGATTATGCTGAGATTTTCAGAAAAATGAAAAAAGACGATGCAGCATACTACGATAGCTGCCAATGTCAGAAGTGTACCGGTGAGGATGCTGTCAGAAGGAATAAGAGAGGAAAACATCTCTTTACACCTCCATTCTTTTGCAGGTTTTGATGGAGTATGAATCCCGCCTTTTATACCGGAAATATTTTTTGCCTGCATTAAAGTGGAGAAACATAGTATGTTATCGGTGACGTTAATAATATCGTCTCCATTGGAAATTATCTTTCCATTTACTGCCATAATTTTTACATCTTTTTTCTCTTCAATATCAGAGACCTTCTCCGGACAATCCAGGAGAGAGGCCCCTATTCTTAATCCTGCATTCGAAAGGCCATAGATAATTGTACGATCAGTTGTCGGCATATAGAAAAAATGCATCGAAAGAATTGTTTTGCTGTCTCACTTCGTGCCCTTGACTACCGGTAGACCCAGAGCCTTCCATTTAACTATATCGCCATCAATGCGGAACAATTCCCTAAAACCCTGTCTTGTCATTATGCCTATTGCGTCGCTGCTTCTTCTCCCTGTCCTGCAATAAACGAAATAAGTTTTATTTTTATCAAGTTTATTAAGATCCTCAACAAAGGTATCCGAATGATAGTTAATATTGACAGCGCCCTCAATATGACCGCTTTCAAACTCCTCAGGCGTACGGATATCAAGAATAACAAAATCAGGGTTTGTTTTATTTTTCTGGATAAGTTCGTATCCCTCCTTCGGGGACAGCTTTTTAATAACTGTGACCTTTGCAGGCTGGGCGTCACATGCAAAAACTATAAAGAAAGTGACCGCAATTGCAAAAGACAAGGTATGCAGCCATATTAATGAACTTTTTAATGTTATTATTTTCATCTTTTTCTCCTTTTCCTCTAAATTACCTTAATTCAATCATAACATTAAAATTTTATAATGCCTGAATCAAGTCAAATCACTCCAGGAGGGTCTGTGTTGCTTTTTGGTTTTCCAGGTCTGTTATAATGTTTTTGCCGATCTGATATTTGTCGAAGCAAAAATGCAGGGGAACCTTGTCCCTGCTGAGAAGGTCCAGAAGGATATGATCAGGCGGAGAGGCAAGCATATCATCTTCAGTTGCTATAATAACGTTATCCTTCGGGATGAGGCCTGCCCGGCGTTCCTGCTCGCCGCTTCCGTGATATTCAGGTATAACAAGGGCTCTCGCGTCAGTCAGCAAAATCTCATTGATAATATTATAGCCTGCTCGGCATATGACCAATTCAGACGCATATATAAGGTCTACAAGGGGATAAAAGAAAGGTAAAAATCGTACATTCTCAAAAAGAGGGTCTTTCTGCAACTCTTCAAATACGCTGTGTTCAAGATAGGGGTCAATAACCATGATAATCTGGAAGCGTTTGCTCAGCCCTGTACGATGCATTGCCCGCATGAGGCTCCTGCTTACAGTATTGATATTGCCGTGGCGGGAGAGGTTTATGAGAATGATTGGTTTTTCGGAAAGACGGAACCGCTTAAGGACCTCACTGCGGCCCGGCAATTCATCCAAATGTTTTCCCGTTATCCTTCCCATATATTGGATTTTCGATTCAATAAGGGGATTATTGCCGAGAAACTCCCTGTTAACATCTACAACAGCTCTATCATCAAAAACATATATGAAGTCGTATAAGGATAATGAGTCAGCCATAGGAAAATTGCACCCGTCATCTCGAACACCGGTGGCGGCGGCCATAATGCCCCGCGACAGATTAACCAGGGAGAACTCGTCCGGCGTCCTCAGACATGCCTTTTTTCTGGCAAGAAGAGGGGTAATTTCGCCTGATAACCCGGCTATATAATGTTCAATCATCAATACATCGGGCTTGAAGAAATCAAATACATCGGCAACAGCCCCTTTCCGGTATTCAAGGATATCCTCCAGGCTTGTCTCGTGGAGATATCGCGGTGCTAAAGAACTGGTCTCTCCTGTCATCAGTTTTTTTACACTCGGCAGCTTAATAACTTCAATACCCTGTCTTAGAAGGATGTGGGGCACCGAAGTGCCGGATACAACGAGAAAATCAATGTCGGGCCGCCATTTTTTAATACCCGTAATAATTGCCAGAACTCTGAATGTATGGCCAAGGCCAATGGAATTGTGTGAGTAAACGAGGATGCGGTGAATACGGTTTGACAAAGCGGCTCCGGTTAATGCAGTATATAAAAGAGCTTTTTGCATGTCAAATGATAAACTTATTTTATGAAACATTTTCTTGAGAAAACGCTCAACATATACGACCGGGAAATTGCAAAATTCCTCTGGATAGGCGTCATCTTTTTCTGCATCTTCTTCTTCATGGCTATTTTCCGCAGCTATGTTGACACCACATTTCTTAAACGATACGGTGCCGATTCTATTCCGCTCATGCTGCTCATTAACGGCATTGCTACCATCATTGTTTTCGGATTTATGAACCGTCTCAATTCAAGATTTCCGGATCACAGGCTGCTCTCAGGTTTTCTTATTCTATGCGCTTTTACGATAACGATACTTTTTTTTATGATTCAGGGCCGTAGTGTAATCGCCTATCCGATACTTTTTCAGATACTGAATCTTCAGGACTCATTCTTTTTGGTTTATCTATGGAATATAGCCTGTGATCTTTTTGATGCCCGTCAGGGGAAAAGGATATTCCCCCTTATTATGGCAGGACAGGTACTGGGAACTACTCTGGGGAGCTTTATCGCAGCCCCCCTTGCCTCAGACGTTGGCTATGAATCACTCCTCATCATTACCGCGATAGGTTATTTTGCCGTTGCATCAGGCCTGACCGTCTCAGCAAAAAAAATACTCGGCTCTTTTGCGCCTGAGGAAAGAAGAGAGAAGAATTTAAGTAAGGGACCGGCAGAAATCCTGTCTATTATAAAACAGTATCCCATTATCCGCTATTTGATTGTGTCAGGCCTTATTCCGAATATCCTGCTCCCTGTTTTTACATATCAGTTCAGCATCATAGCTCAACACAGTTTTGCCACGGAACATTCGCTTCTGACTTTTTTAAGTGTTTTCAGGGGAGGTACGACACTGATAAGTTTTATTCTTCTTCTTGTAATTGGGCGCGCCTATACAACAATGGGGCTGCCCAATGCCTCACTGATTCAGCCGATAAATTTTGCCTGTGTTTTTTGCGCCTTTATCCCTTTTTTCAATATCTTTACAGCAGCATACGGCCAGTTTTCCGCCATATTCATCCAGAGGGCAATTGCCGGGCCTGCCAATAAAGTCCTTTTTAATATAGTGCCTGAATCTGTGGCAGAGTGGAGCCGCGTGTTTATCAGAGGGACTGTGATAAAGACTGCTGTTATTATCGGCGCTATCATCATGGTCGCTCTGAAGCCCGTAATAAGCGCGGAGGGGTTGGCTCCCGTTGCAGCAGCAATTGCACTTTACTGGATTATAGAAACCTTTCTCTTTAAAAAACGTTATAAAGAAGGGCTTAAACAGGTACTTATGGACGGAAGCATTGATTTTGACCGTATCGAATCGGAAATTACAATGGGCCAGGATGTAACATCTATGGTATTCCAGGCAGGGAGCATTGCCGGGGAACAGCGTGAAGATCACAGATATCCGGCATATCCGGAAGATATCACTCCTGAAAAAGTGTTGAAACAACTGGACAGTAAAGATGCTCTCATAAGGGCGCAGGCAGTGGCCTTTTTCGGAAACTATCATGATACGCGGGCTATCAACCGCCTGATTCAAAGTCTCGATGACAGGGAGGATATCAGGGAAAGAGCCATAGAATCCATTGCCGCTTACGGAGAAGACATGAAGCCCTTTCTCGAAACAGCCTTAATGGACAGCCCCCTGAGGATTCAATTGGGCATCCTTGAGGCCATGAGATGTTCAAATAATAAAGCGTTTAACGTCATGCCCTTTTTGTTTCGGTCATTAACAACAGCATACAATAATCTGATTGCAACTGAAGTCCTTTCGCATGATGCCGGTTCTCATAGCTGCAATATGCTGAAGACCCACCTTCATGAAAAAAATGAAGAACTCATGGGCGCAGTCTTTTATGCGCTTTGGGTACAATATGACGATATGAGGCTCATGTATGAATCCCTTCGCACAGGCAAGACCTCTGCTGCCGTGGAAATGGTAGAGACTTCCATCGACAGGGAAACAGCAAAGTATCTCATACCCTTTATCGATGAGATACCCCCTGCAGAAAAGATAGCGCGTGGGAGAAAGGTTCTCCCTGTTTTACAGACAGATGAAGCCGCCTATATCTTTTCCTGGCTGGCAAGAAGCGATGAGCCTGTTACAAGGATGCTCACAGCCTACGCCGTGGGTGAACATGCTCCCCGTATGAGTTTTTACCCCATTGCAGAAGTGCTTCTCAATGATCGGGATGAAGGAGTAAGACAAGCTGCCGCATATGCAGTACAACGATGCATAAAAGGAGACGCAAAGATGCCGGAGATTATATACGATATGAATGTATTAAAAAAAGAAGCGCTTTTTGAAGGCATTTCCATGAAAGGGTACAAGGCTATCGCCTCCATTGCCGCCCAGAAGTTTTATAAATCCGGAGATGTCCTTATCAATGAAAGAGAAGATGTTCTCTCCCTCTATATCATCATGGACGGTCAGGTAGAGATATTCGCACATTACAGGACCAACAGGCAAAAACTTTTGTCTGCCATAAATGAGGGTGGCGTTATAGGTGAACTCTACCTTTTCAGTCACCTCCCTGCCGAAGAATCCTATGTTGTGGCATCGGATTTTCTGGAAGCGCTTGTTTTCAATCGTCATGCCTTTTATGAGATGATGAACCTCCATCCTCAAATCGGAATAAACCTTTGCAGACAATTTGCCGTCAGGCTTGCCGGAAAAAGGGGCAGCGAATAATTGGAAGAACCCTTATTTGTTCACTTCAAGCAAAAACTCCGCCGCTTACGGCGGGTCAATTAACTAATGCGCGAAACAGTTTCGCGTATGTTTCCACTCTGCAATCCCATGAATGCTCATTGGCCATAAAGGTCATTACCGCCTCTCTCTTTTCCAAGGGAGGATTTTGCAGAAGAAGCAGGGCTTTTTCTATCAGGTCTTCCATGTTGTCGTGTTGAAAAGTGAGACCAAAGCCGGTCTCACGAATAAGAGCATTATTTATTATAGGTTCTTCGGAAAGCACCGGCAGGCCTCCCCTGAGATAACTGAATATTTTCGACATATCATTATCAAATGGATGAGGACCTGTGGCAACGGCAAGACCTATACAGGCATGAAAGATGTAATTCCATATCCTCTCTTCCGTTATTGCTCCGCGCTGTATGACTAAAGGGCTGAGATCGTTTCCTTTTTTCTTGTCGTAGAGATGCGACTTGTCCGTACCGATGAAGTGGACTCTCGCAACCCCCTCAAGACGCCGGGCAATTTCGTTTATTATCATGATCATGCGCGGCGCCGCAATGCTTCCGAGAAAAAGGATAGCCTTTTCATGGGGATCAAAGGGGTTCTTCTCCGGCAAAGGGATTACCGAGGGGCACCCGGTAGGGACACAAACAACAGGAGGCCTGGGGCCATAGAGCGTATGCCACCGCTCTTCGTTTTCTCCATTATTCACAACAACAAAGGAGGCGCGGTCCCTGATTATCGTCTGGCTTTTCAGAAGCTCTTCCCTCATTGTCTCGTCTCTTTCCGGCAACCGGTCATCCACAACCCGTACAATCCTTGAGACTATCGGTCCTTCATAACCGCAAGTCAGATCAATGGAAAAGTGATAACAGGTTTTCACAATGTCATAGGAACCCGATTTCAGTGAACTTAAGCGGCGTACCGGCACAACACCGTCAAGGCAACTCTCTTTTTCAACGGGGGCAAGGATTTCCGTTTCCATTCCCTTATTTACCAGCCCTTTTGATATGGCTCTGAGACGAATCAAATCAATACTTGAAGCCGCTGCCAGGGGATTTTTGTGAAAAACCATGCCGATTTTCATTCGTATTATATACTATATTTTCAGTTATTTTTTTGTAATATTTGGGTACAGTTTTTTCATAATTCCGCAACAAAACCGTGATAATCTGACAAAATAACTGGCATCAGATAACATTAACCATTTTAATATGTTAGCACTGACGGACACATTGTCCGTCAGTGCTCTAAATGCAAGAAATACAATAAGAAAAAACCGGAATTATTGTTTTCTGCAACTGTTACAGAAAACAATGGAATCCCCGTAAAAACAATCCCATACTTACTTTTTTTAAGTCTTGACGCAAAGGTCATTCTTTGGGCATACTATGTTCCATGCTTGACGATCTCATGGAAGAAGTGAAACTTCTTGCTAACCGGGAAAAGGCGGAGGTGCTCCAGCGGTTCTTCAAGACCGGCCCCGGCCAGTATGGTGAGGGCGATGTTTTTGTCGGTATTGTTGTCCCTCTTTCCCGCAAAATTGCGAAAAAATATGCAAGTATGCCTGATGACGGGATTCTTACGCTCCTGAAATCAAAAATTCATGAAGAAAGGCTCATTGCCCTTTTGATACTTATTTTTCAATTTGAAAAAGGTAACGAACAAAAGAAGGAGCATATCTTTCACATCTATCTTCAAAATACGGCATTTATCAATAACTGGGACCTCGTTGATCTCTCGGCTGAAAAGATTGTCGGCGCATACCTTAATGGAAAACCAAAGGTTGTACTTTACGGCCTTGCCTGCTCTGAAAGTCTCTGGGAAAGACGCATCTCCATTGTCTCCACATTCCATTATATCAAGCAGGGGAAATACGATGATACTCTTGCCATTGCCGACATCCTCCTTATGGACAGGGAAGACCTCATCCACAAGGCTGTCGGCTGGATGCTCAGAGAGGTGGGTAAGCGCTGCTCGGAAGAAGCAGAGGAAATATTTTTACGCAAACACAGCCATGAAATGCCGAGGACAATGCTTCGTTACGCCATAGAGCGCTTCAACCCGGAAAAAAGGCGCTTCTATCTTTCTTCTTAAACAGTAGATTACCCGGTTTCCTGCAAATCTTATTTCAGTATATTGTTCTCTATATCGTTCAATTACAACATTCTTTTCACATCTGCCACTCAGGCCTTCATCTGTAAAGGAAGGTTTTGACATTCTCTTCAACTCGCAATAAAATAAATAATACCGTTCTTTAATAATGAGAGGTCTATTATGAAAAGATTATTCCTGGTTATATTTATTTTATTGGTCTTTTTCGGATCATCATTTTCTGCTGACAAAACATCGGCCGCAAAAAAAGGAGCTGTTAAAAGCGCGAATACAACAAAAAGCCCTGCTGAAACAGCCTCAGACAAGGCCCTAAAAGCAACTAACATACCTGTATGTGAAAAAAGCTGCGAAAATATTTGTAAAAAATGCATAAAAAAAGCTGCGAATTCAAGCGAACAAAAAAGCTGCGAATTTTATCGTGAAAAATGCAAAGAAAAATGCCGGCAGCAATATGGCAGATAGACCGGTTGAATTTGTAAACATCTTATTATTTCAGCGCTGCCGTGGAATTTTTCCTGATTGATCAGGCTGGGGCTTCCCATGCAATCTCAATAGCTCCTTTGCCTTTTCTGCTACTGCTGAAGCGTCTTTTTCTGTTGCAAAGCTCACATCCCTGAATTCCCAGAAATTATTATTATCAGCACGTTTGTATGTCAACGTCCATTTACAAATCCTGAAAAACATAGGCTGTGACGGATTAGCTCCCCATACTGGATTAACTTTTGAGTATACAAATTTTTGAAAACCGAACTCCCGAATCCTGTCAGCATTCATTTCGTAAGCAACAATGCCTCTATTCATAATCCAGAACGTATTCGTCTTTCTGTCTATTCCAAATGTTATAATTGTCTTTCCAAATTTCTTCAGAGGAATCATTGTCAGAAAACAGAGGAGCGCAATAATAAAAAATGTGGGAGCATGTTGGGCATCCCGCTTTTCAGCCAGAACAACTAAACCTACGAACATAAAAAAAGCTCCGAGACACCAGGGTGCATAATTTGCAACTCCATGCCAACCCTGGCTTTTCCATACAATATGACTGAGTTGAGGTAATGAAGAAAAATCAATATACTGTTCAGAGACAGTCTTATTCATTATGAAATCTTACCTCAATAAAAGCTGCTTGCAAAGCTAAAAAATAACATCCGGCAACTGCCCCTCAATTTCTATGCCAGTTGCCATGCCCTGTGTATTTTTCCCGTATCCTGTTTCTGATCTTCAAAACCATTACATGGGATATGGAAAATTTCATGCCTATTTCACGCATAGACATACCTTCCAGGAGGTATACAAGTATCTGTCTTTCTCTTTCCGTAAGACATCTGTCTGCCGCATCTTCAATATCCATGCTGCTTTCAAGATCATCAAACGGAGACTGGTCTTTTGAACAAAGGGTATCTTCAAGTTTTAATCCATCTTCATTTATCGGGCATTCAAGGCTTAAGATGTCGGCATCCTCGCGAACCTTCCGCAGATGGTTTCTCAGATAATAGTAGCAACCCTGCAGTATATAGCTGTCGGTCTTATCATGGAGCACACCCTCGTTGTACCGCACCCAAAGGTTGGTCAATGCTTCCTGATAGAGATCTTCATCATTGAAAAAAGTAAAATGGCCGTTAAGTTTCTTTGTAATCCTTTTCAACGTAGGGTTTATCCTTTGTACTAATTCTTCGAAATACATATTTCACCCCTTTACTTCATTTCTTTGTTAATTTTTTCATCCCGTTTCTTTTAAAAAGGGTCGGGAGGCTGAAAAATAAAAAAAGGCGTCCGAAACACCAATAGTGTTCTGGACGCCCAAGTCCTTTTTTGCATTACTTTTCAGCTTTCTTTGCTGATAGACATCAATGTCTTGATATTAAAGTATTAAAAACTCAATTGTTTAATACTATGTTCTCTTCCTTATTTCAGAAGAAAGAATTATTGCCTCTGAGACCTCTTTCATGGTCTTTCTTATGTCCATGCTTTTTTTGTGTATCTTCTTGTAAGCCTCATCTTCTGAGATAACCAGTTCCTTCATAAGAATGCCTTTTGCCTTTTCTACAATCTTCCTGGTTTCAAGAGCATCTCTGGCAGCAAAAATCTCCTGATTGAGATGGGTATTCTCTATTGCCACAGCAGCCTGGTTGGCAACTGCCTGAAGGATACCTGTTTCCTCTTTATTAAAGGCATGTTCTTTGTTGGTATAGCTGTTTATTACACCTATTACCCTCTCTTTAATCATCATAGGTACGGAAAGAAGTGAAGCAATTCCTTCTCTCTGCGCCATCTCAGGATACATAAACTCCGGGTCTTTTGTAACATCAAGAACAGTAATGGGCTTTTTCTTCAGCACTACCTTGCCGCTAATGGATTGGCCTACCTTCAAATTCGGCTTATTTTTGTAATCATCACTCAGACTTTGAGTTGCAGAAATAACAAGCTCTTCCTTCTTTTCGTCCAGAAGCATAATGGAGCATATTTTTGAATTCATCACTTTTGCAGTCATGGTAACAATTAGCTGCAATATTTCTTTGAGATAATAATCGGAAACTATTGTCTGGGATACTTCTGATAAAAGATCCAATTGTCTGGCCTTCTTAACAACCTCTTCATAGATGATTGCATTTTCGATAGCACTTCCCAGATACCGGGAGACAGTAAAAAGGAGGTCTATCTGAGGCTGCGGGTGCGCGTATTCCTCCCTGTTGCGAAGATTCATTACGCCGACAACCTCATCCTTTGAGAGGATAGGAATTGAGAGAAAAGATTCATATTTATCTTCTTCAAGTATGGTAAAAGCCTTGAATCTCCTGTCTTCATAAGCTTTGTCCGGTATGGCAACAGGTCTTTTCTCCTTTGCCGCCCATCCTGTTACACCTTCACCCATTCTTAGTTTTATCTCGCCGAGGTTCTTATCTTCAGGATGACTGGAGGCGCTGAGAATGAGTTCGTCCTTTTTTCTGTCGTAAAGATAGATCAGGCATGAATCAGCAGTTGTTAGGTTCATAACCATTTCAACAACCCGTTTCAATAATTCTTTCAGTTCAAGGTTACTGCTTATGTCTTTTGCCACCTCGTGCAAAATCATCAATTCCTGTTCTTTCTGCTTCAATATTTCACGAATGTTGATATTCTCCATTTTCTTCTCCTGAGAGCTCATTTACAGGTATACCCCGATTCTGTTTTCCATTTCTTCATACCGGAAAAGTCTGTTGAAGTCTATGAGTCCTGCCAGCGCGCGTGAATATGCACGAATACCTGTTTCTTCAAGGATTGATGCCGGGTTAAGCCCTCCGATGACTATAGCGCCCACTCTTCCTTCGCTTACGGGAATGTCAAGCAGGCTCTGTCCCGGCATACCGATCCTGACAAGCCCTCCAAGGCCGATCCTTTTCATTCTCACATCAAGACGCTCCACAGCATCTCTGCTGTCGGCCGGGAATTCTCGAAAACTTGCCCCTATTTTACCGCTGCCTGTTTTTATAGCGCTCAAATAATCAGTCATCCCGCTTCTAATAAAAACCTCAAGAGGATCTATGCTTGTACCGTCATACATGATAATTTCTGTAAATCTGAGAGGTTTCTTGTCCTGTAGTTCGAGAAGACCTCCAAAACGGGAGACTACAGGGATACCATGTTTAAGCAGTATGCCGTTTAAGGTTATCGAGCAGACCGTTCCGACTCCTATCATACCCTCAGGCACGTTTATATGTCCAAGGTTTTCTCCGGGTCCTAAAAATGTCATAAGATGCCCCATGGCATATCCGTCAGCATAAACCCTGCTTATTTCAGGTATGTTTTTTGCGAACACCCCCGGTTCAACAATAGTGACATTAATCACGACAGCGCCTGATGCATTATTAAGATCAAAGTTCATCCTATATGTCATCTGGTCAATCTTTGCGGATAAAAATCCTACTTTTTCGATTATTACAGAGGAATCCAATTCGGTCAAACCCCGCTCAGTAATACTGTAACCAAGCTTTCTATTACTGCAAGTTAATCCTTCCTGATCCATTTTTTGAAGATAAAGTCTGACGGTCCGCTCACTCATCTCGTGGCCGAGTGCTGAGATTTCTTCGGCAATTTTTGCGCTTACAAGAGAGGTTTCAGTGTTTTTTAACACATTAAGGATCAAAAGCTCTTTTCTTTTTATTTTCTCAAGCATGGATGCTCCGGATTTTAATTATATATTATATCAATTAAAATCAATTTAATC
>Ga0351906_1031_pt2 | contig 36310 bp, 37 predicted proteins | sample BONcelHT113001E5_FD_206866 | JGI IMG/M metagenome (GOLD analysis project Ga0351906, IMG submission 206866) | Enriched cells from coal bed in the Powder River Basin, Montana, United States - BONCAT cells T11 rep1 HSBNCT.T11.300.1.E5 ... | reverse complement strand
TGTATCTGCGGCAATCGGTGTTCTTTTCCCATAGCAGGGGGCAAGATGGCGCCTTTTCAGCATTTCAGGGATTACATCATGCGCCTTTTCATAACTTGCTCCCGGTATCACTCCGATTAAATCATCAAATGACCTGCCATGGTACATCAGCACCCTGACTCCCTGCAGGTTTACCATTGCCGGGTTCTCAACAAGGATACAGTTTGAGGGAAATGATCTGGTAAACTTCTCCGGGATTACCGGTTGTGGCTCTGCACCTCTGACTACATCGTGGTTTCCCGGCGCGAGGACAATCTTTATTCTGGATGGGATTTCGGCAAGCATATGTCCGAGTGCTTCATATTGCCCATAAATATTAGGTATCGTGAGTTCTTTCTCCTGACCTGGATAGATACCAATTCCATCCACCAGGTCCCCGGCAACAAGGAGATAGGAGATGTCACTGGCTGAAAGCCAGTCTGCAAAACGACCCCAGGCTTCTTCAAGAAAGGTGTCTGATCCGACGTGGATATCTGATATAAGTGCTGCATATCCCTGCCTGTCACTCAGATAGGGAGAATATGTAAAAGGAATGTCAGGTCTGAAGAGTTGATCTGAAAACATCAGCGTTCCTTCAGGAGAGAGTGTTCCCCTCACCCCGATAACCTCATCAGGCACGATCTTTTCTGCTTCATCAAAATCGTCCCGGTCTTTATTGAAGAGGATATTGAGAGATCCGGTGGGGTCTTCGATCTCAATCAGCCGGTGCCCGTTATTTGTGCTGCGTGTTTCAATCACCATTCCGGTAACTGCAAATTCATCGGATCGGTACCGTGAGTTTCTTTTCAGAGCTTCAATTGGAATAGGGCTGCAACGGCCGCGAATCATTCCTGAGAGACGACTATAGCGGTCATGGAAGTAAGCAATATAATCCTCCACTTTCCCTGCAGGGCGGCACGTCCCCATCCTCCCGGCGATAACTTCCAGTGAGGGGTCTCCTAAAAAGCGTATTCCATCCCGTGACGGGGTTAAACCCGGCAGGTGACTGAGTGAGGCGACCAGACAACCCGTAGGGACTGATGTTAGAATCCGGTCTATCAGGCCTTCATCATTCTGCTCTCTGATATATTTTACCAGATCAGGATGAACCTGGAGTTTGGTATCCAGAAACCGCTCTACAATCGCAGCTGCGTTAATGAGCCCTCCCTCCGGTCTGGTTGCAGACAGACTGGTGTTAAGATTAAGCAGATGATTGATGACTGCATCAGGTACTATCAGGTTTGTCACCAGAGAAGAACAATATTTTCAAATAAGGATCCCGACTCTCTTCTGGTTGAAGATTTCGTACATATCAGAAGATCCGGGAAGCATTGAGCAAGTCACCTTTGGTATTATATATTCCAGAGAAGGAACCTACATACTTATACACATGGCATCAAAATCCGGCACTGAGCCGCTATCATCAAAGATAAAAAAATTCTGGAAGAGTGAAGAACAGATCCCTTCTGCAGTTCGGGAAATTGTATCGGTGCTGGTCACCGTCGGTGCCATCGTTGCCTTCCTGTACCTGGTATGTGGTACCTGGCCGGCAATCGTCACCATTGAGTCTGAAAGTATGGTCCCCAATATGAATGTCGGGGATCTTGTTCTAGTAATGGCAGATGATCGCCTTGGGCCATTGCAGAGTATGGCGGAGGGGAATGTATCAGGGTATGAAAAATTCGGTATGGCAGGTGATGTAATTATCTACCGCCCGAACGGAAACACTGACCTTCACCCTATCATTCATCGCGCTCTTTTCTGGGTTGATGCAGGCCCGACCAGTATCACCTATCGGGAATTTGATACCACAGCCGGTTCATATGTGACAAAAACATATACCGCTCCTCATGGAGGATATATCACCAGGGGAGATAATAATCCGGTTATTGATCAAACCGGGTTTGGGAGCAATTACCGCGGCCTTGGCTCTCCAATCATGCCGGTTAAACCTGAGTGGATTGTGGGAAAAGCAATCTATTCTGTTCCGTATGTAGGGTATCTTCCTTTGAATATCGTTCCGGTAATTATTATTGTGGTATTTTTTATGGTGCTGCATGAACTATATCTCCATCACCGCCGTAGTGAACAAGAGGATATGTCATCCAGAAAGAGATAGGAGCGTTACATGAATCTTCAAACACTTCTTTCTGATACTCTTGAAGGACACCGCCTTACGATAAAAGAGGCTGAGTTTCTTTTTTCGGTAACGGGACGTGATATCCATGCCCTTTTTGCCGCTGCTGATGAGATGCGTGAGCGAAAGGTTGGTAATACTGTCACTTTTGTCAGAAATCAAAACGTTCATATTACCAATATCTGCAAGAATCTTTGTGGTTTTTGTGGGTTTGGAAAACGTAAAAACGATCCTGATGCATACCGGTTTGGCAAAGAAGAAGTTTGTCGTCAGGTTAGCGAAGCAAAAAAAAGGGGTGTTTCAGAGATCTGTTTCCTCTCTGGAGTTCATCCTGAATTCAGGCTGAGCGACTATATCACATTTATGGACTGGGCTCATGAGGAATATCCGGGAGTTCATATCCACGCCTACTCTCCTGATGAAGTGGACTGGGTTGCACGATGTGAGCAGATGAGTCCTCGTGAAGTTATTGAAATCTTCAAAGCGCGAGGTCTTGGGAGTATGCAGGGAACTGCAGCAGAGATACTGGTTGATTCTGTGCGTGATGTTATCTGTCCGGCAAAGGTGAGTTCTGACCGGTGGGAAGAGATCATTCGTGAGGCCCATGCCTGTGGGTTGCATAGCTCAGCAACCATCATGTATGGATCAACAGAAACTGCCCATGAACGGGTTCTGCACCTGGATCGGATCAGAAGAATTCAGGATGATACCCACGGATTTACAGAAATGGTTCTTTTGTCCTATATCCATAGCAAAACGCCGCTTCACGAGAAAGGCCTGGTATCATTCGGACCTACTGGCAGGGATGATCTCGTTACAACTGCCGTCTGCCGTCTGTTTCTGGATAATTTCGACCACATTCAGGTATCATGGCCGAAAATCGGAATAAAAATGAGTCAGTTGGGGCTTTTAGCCGGTGCAGATGATCTCTCGGGCACGATGTATATCGATGATGTAACCGGAGAAGCCGGTGCAGATGTCTCCACTGTCTTCTCTCCTGAAGAGATGAACTATATCTGTACAGATATTGGCAGGGAACTTAAAGAGCGCTTTACGCTGTACACTCTGAAAGAGTAACCTGTTATCCTATCCTCTTTTTACAGCCCTGACATCAGCACCGGTCAGATCTGCTCCCCTGAAATCCGCGCGTGTTGCCTTGATGTTTGTCATACGAGCTCCGGTCAGATTAGCGTTAAGAAAAATGGCTTCGCTTAAATCGGTGTTACTCAGGTTTGCCTTGATCAGACTTGCTCCTGCAAAATTTGCCCGACGAAGATTGGAAAATTCAAAATCAGTATCATCAAGTCGTGCTCCGTTCAGGTTTATCCCTTCAAGGTCCAACCCGGTAAGTTGGGCACCCCGAAGGTCTGGTCGTTTTCTGGGATTGCTTTCTTTCCAGGTGTTCCATACTTCAACCCCTGCCAGGATTGCCTTTACTTGTTCCTCGTCAGCCACAGTTACCCTTAGGTCTTTTGTATTGGTTGGAAGGTGTAAATTAGTTGTGATTTGGTTCATGTATGGATTATTCTGAACTCCTCTAATATTTCGGGCCCATGTGGATTTGGAGGTTACCAGAAAGTATATGCAGATTTATCCTGAACCTGTGAGTGATGAAACGCCTGATAATTATTGCTGCTTTGGTGTCCTGTCTTATTCTGGCAGGCCCACATGCAGTTGTTACTGCTGCAGAAGCGGTATTTGAGCCGATTCCTGAGCATCTACAGGAACCGGTCGAAGGTTCTGAATTCCAGGATGATGCATTTTTTAAGATTGCTGACCCGGTTGTAAAACTGCTCTCAAATCGGACAGTTCCCACTGGAACTCAGAGGATGAAGGTTTCAAGCGCCTATATGAGTCTGAAGGGAATGAGCGTGAGTCCGGAAAATTATGAGGTTGCGAAAGCCACACTTGAGTATCTGTATTACTCAGAGAAGGCTGGTGAAGCATATGAGGATTATTTCAGCCAGAAAAAGTCAGTGGCTGCAATGACTGATGGCTCTGAGTTTTATGAACTTGTTGATGTCTACCACATGACTGCTTCTAACTGGTTTGCATTGATTACAGGGCGTTATCCGAATGCAACTCCGTTTATCCTTCCTGCGAAGGATGATCCTTTTCCTGAAGAGGCTTCCGGCAGTGGCATTCTCCTCGATGGTTTGAAATATCCAATGAACCTTGTTCAAAAAGAACCAAATCCTGATAAACCGTACCAGGATGAAGAGGTTGTGACCACGGTTGAACGCTGGATAGAAGATAATCTGGATACAATTCCAAACCAGAGTGATCTCCAGGGGATGTCTCAGGGATTATATTTTATGACGAGTGACGGGCCCAGATGGGCAAAATCAACCTATATGTCTATTTCCTCAAAAAACGTGAATCCTGACTTCTATGATACAGCGAATTATATCAATGCATTCATGCATTACCTGGCACAGGCACGGGATTATTACGATGAATATATTTCAGAGCGTACCAATCTCCTGCTCATCTCTGATGGCCAGGATAATTATGACATGGCAAAATCGTATTATGATGATGCCGGGGTTGCATTCACAAAATTCATCGATCAACTTCCCGCAGTAAATAACACAACAACACTTCCAACCTTCCCTACGTTTGATGAAATCTCCCGGGGTCGTCAGACTGAATATGATAAGATGCAGGGTGGAGATGACAGCGCATGGGGTGGTTCATCCTGGGGCGGCGGAAGCAATTTTAATTAATCTTTTTTTGAGTTCCCATTGCGCTGATTCGGTATACCTATACGTGAAAAGCCCAAATTGTATCAGACAATTATATGAAAATCCTTATTGCCGTTCCTCATACCGGGTATCATGACAAAGAGCTTTCTCATGTGATTACGGTATTTGATCACAATAATGCGGAATATGAATTTGTTACCGGTCAGCCCGGGTATGCAAAAGGAACTCTTGGCGGCAGGATTTATGCACCATTAAGTTTTTCTGATGTTATTCTTCACCGTGACTCAGAATTTGATGCAATCGCTATTCTTGGTGGTCATGGTGGTCAGGCACATTTCTGGAACAGTCCGGATCTTTTGGAACTGGTAAAAATATTCAGGATTCAACGCAAGGTTATCGGAGCAATCAGCACTGCTCCGGTTGTCCTGGCAAGGGCTGGAATACTTAAGAAAAGACCAGCAACGGTTATCAATGGTCCTCCTATCAGAGAAATGCTAAAGGCTGATGTTAAATTTGAGGATAAACCGGTTGTTTTTATGGATCGGATTGTGACCGCAAGAAACCCTGAAGACGGGAAACGGTTTGCAGAATTAATTATTGAGTATATTCTTGGTAATCCTGAGTTTAATGGTCCACAGGTAGTCCCTGCACCAAATAAACTTGGGTTTGATATATAATTTGTATAATCAGGGCGAGGCCGCTAGTTTGCCGGCCCGCTCAAAGCATCGTTCAGCGTCGCGTTCCTGGCCGTTTTTTTGTAAAGCTTTGCCTTTTGCGTACCACGCAACCGATGAATCTGATTTCTTCTCAATGATCCGGTCAAAATATTGAATCGCACCCTTATAGTCACCGATTCTGGTCAGAATATTCCCTAAATTATACATTGCGTCAGTATGTGAAGGATCACTTCTGATTGCCTCCAGATAGCATCTGACCGCTTCTTCAAGGTTTTCACTCTTCTCAAGAAGCTGACCCATCTCATAGTAGGCGTGTGCGTTCTGAGGATCTATCTCAACGACTCTGAGAAAACAAGTGGTAGCATTCCGGTATGCTCCCAGTTTTTTATAGGCTATCCCTTTGGAGAACCATGCGTTGATGTGTTTGGGAATCATCCTGATGGTCCGGTCATAAAACTGAATCGCTTCCTGGTACTTTCCTTCTTTATAGAGTGCCTGATTTCCCATAACAAGGTACACATCTGCAATATTTTTCTTATACTTGGCACTGCCGGGGTCGAGTTCTATTGCACTCTCATATGCTTCTATTGCTTCGGAATACTGATGAAGGACCTTAAATGAGTTCCCAAGAAGCAAGTACGCGGGGGCAAAGTCAGGTCGCTCTTTCAGGCATCGCTGAAAACAGGATATTGCATGTTGGTATGCCCCTATTTTCATAAGAGAGCGCCCCTCCCCAAACAGGATATCAGGATCGTGTGGTCTGGCTTTTACTGCCTGTTCATAGCATTCTATTGATTCATGGTACTTTCGAAGGTCATACAGGTAACGTCCCTTTAGTTCCCATGGATATTCATACTCATGGTCAGCCTTTTTTGCCTGCTCGAAAAAAGATATGGCTTCATCGCGTTTGCCCAAAACCCACAGTGCCATTCCTTTTTCATGAAAGGCAGGAGCGTATTCCTGTTTGATTTTAAGAGCACGGTTGCAGTTTTCTATTGCCTCAAGACATTTTAATGCGTCCTGGGTTTTGCGTGCAAGGTTACGCAGAGCGCTTGCTTTATTCGTGAATGCTTCAGGAAATTCAGGAGTTATCTCTAGTGCCCGAATAAAGCATTCAAGTGCCCGGTCAAATCGTTCAAGGCCTAAAAATGCTTTTCCCATCCCGTTCCAACACCCGGCATGTCCACGGTCCAGTTCAAGACCACGGTTGAAGGTCTGAATTGCTGTTTCAAATTTTTTACGGGTAAGCTGACTCTCTCCCTTCTGGCAGTACCCCTCTGCCGGATTTCCGTCTGATCCACTTATCCAGTCTCTAAAACCCATAATGATCGGTAGGGGACGCTTTTCCCTGTCTCATTTACATTCTGTCTGCAAAAAGAATAAAGCTATAACAATACGGATATGAGGGATGTTAGAAGAATTCACTCTGAATCTGAATCACCTCTGTGCTGTCTGCTGCCTGTGCATAGGCATCAAGTGGCTCCTGGTTTAACTCAATAAACCTGATTCCCCAGGAGACTTTGCCCAGAATCTCACGGGCCTGAACTTCCTCCCCCAGGATACAGAGCGCTGCTGCCATTGCTTCAAGTGACGTCAGTTTGAACGGTTTGCCAAAGTTCACCGGATTTGCAGCAAGGAGAAACGGGAGAGCACGTTTAAATCTCCATGATTTTACAATGCTGGTATCCAGAACTGCCCAGGAACAATCCAGAGCGGTAATACTCCGGGTTCTTTCGCGGTCTGCAGGTGAAAGTGCCTGCTCTGCTGTTGGATCCAGGATAAGGCTGGATCGTGGCAGATGGACCAGCCGGGTGAATATCCTTACCATCCCTGCCCGCTCCAGTTTTTTCATCGTGCATTTCTTTGGATCACAGGTGTTGTCCCGGTATGCAAGGAGCGGAATCATCTATCATGACTGCACCTGATATGAGATAATAATGTACCTTCTTGTCTGCCCCTGTATACAGGATCCCGGTCTACGGGCTCAGGGCATTACTCATGATCGCGACCTTCATGCGTTTGAGCAGGCTCTCATCCGGTGTGATAGATTTGGTATCGCGGTCCGATGCCTGCCCTGCCCTGAAACCTTGTATCTTGGAAAAAACCGTGAGCCGGCAACCTTTAATGAGCGCCTTGATACACCTGCATTTCATGACCTGTTATCTCAGCTTGAGGGGATGGTCAGAGAAATGATAACAAATTCCGGGCCGCCACTTGCAATCATGGGTGTGGATTCATCGCCTGTTTGCGGGGTGAATCAGTTCTGGAAATCCCCAGCCGGACGTATTCCAGGCAGAGGGGCGTTTCTTGAAAAATTATCTGATATCCCTGCATATGATGTGTATGCGGTGGCTGCTTTCCGGATTTATCTGGCTGGTCCTCTATTTTCAGAAGCTGAGAGGTTGTATAATCTCAAAATTGCCCGGCTGCTTAGATCATACTCATATGAAGTGTATCTCCCGCAGGAGACAGGAGATACTGATGCCAGCCGGGGGAGTGAAGCGCACAAGGATATATTTATTGTAAATCATCAGGCCCTTGATGCCGCTGATCTGGTGGTGGCGGTTATTGACGGAGCTGATGCGGACTCGGGTACAGCATGGGAGATTGGGTATGCTTTTGCCAGGGGAATACCGGTATATGCAATTCGGACAGACTTTCGAATGGTAGGTTCTGACGAACGAGTAAACCTCATGCTTGAACAGTCTTCGATCCTTGTTACAAGTCAGGATGCGCTGATTGCTGCTCTTCCTTCTCCCCTGCCGGTTGATTTCTCATCTTCCGGTGATGAGGAGAAGGAGTGCAGGAACTGATGAAAAGGCTGCAGTCCTGACACGAAAAGATGCAGATTCTGATGATCTAATATAGAGTAGAAATAGAATCGCCAAAGAAAAAGCCCATTCTGACGGAGTGGTAAGTTCCTTCATCAGTCCCCATCCAAAGTAGTTTTCGTGCAGGTATACCGGGAACGGCCCAAGAAGAGGGTAGAACCAGTTTATCGGTATATTCCACATCTCATCAAGTATCTGATGACTGATCACCCCTGTTATAAGGGCTCCGGTAAGGAGCGTACTGCGAAATAAGCATAACCCAATGATACTTATCAGGATGATACCTGCCAGGGCATGGGCAATGAGCCGTCCGTCTCCAAGGTCAGGGAGTACAATATAACCAAGTGGTTTGTCGATAATATCAGGAAGAACTGAACCGACCATGCAGAGGGGCAGAAGATATCGTGATTTAAAATGGTTTTGAAGGATTATCCTGGTTAAGGTTCCGACAAAAAGGTGACAGGCAATCAGCATAATGGATCAAAGGGTTACGCGTCTCTTTATTTCCTGAACGATTTTACGCGAACTGGTGAACGGACATCTGGTAAACTCCCCTATTCTGATAACATCGGCGACAAGTCCCCGCTGCAATAGTGAATCTTTAAGCCTTGTCTCATCAAAGTGCTGGTTGAACCCAAGGGTGATGACATCGGGTTGAATTTCTTCTATCGGCCTGAACATATCTTCCTGATCTCCGAGTACCGCCTTGTGCACACCTTTCAATGCTCCAACAATCAAAGCCCGTTGTTCTTCGGGAACGACTGGCCGTGGTTTATGTCTTACATTGCTGTCCCTGGCTACAATGACCCAGAGTTCGTCTCCGAGTTTTGCAGATTCTTCAAGGTACCAGAGATGGCCGGGATGCAGGAGGTCAAAGGTACCGGTTGCGACTACCCGCCTCTGCCTCTTTGCCTCTTTATTCATCATGTATTACCGTAAGTTCTCTTCGTGTCCCGTCAGCATGGAAACACCCCCAGCAGTCCTCTTCATAAGGATATCCTACGATGATGTGGCAGGATCCAGTCCGGGGGAAAAATTTGATGTCTGCTTCTGATGGTCTGATTACCCCGTTCGGGTGACTATGCGCACTTCCGATATGTCCAAGGTTCAATGGTATCATATCAAAGAGAACTGAAGCGCTGCTTGATCCTCCGATAGTGCCTGGAATGATATCGACATTTCTGATAATTCCCTCCTCAGATCCCAGAAGTGCCGCAAATTCACGAGGGTGTGACTCATGGCCCATATTCAGGAGCAGGGCAAGTGTGTCATATGAGATTCCCTTTATTGTCATGTTTTATCCGCGTATTTGCAGGTATAGTGATTGTGTCTCATTTGACATTGATTCTTCTATAGGTGCTTCTCTGGATCAGAATGGGCCATCTTGCTCAAAACTTCTTCCAAACCGAATGGCCAGTTCTGCTTTGTATAGTTCTCTTCCCAGATATCCGGCATGGTCAAGAAGAGAAACTCCATCTGATTTGATGATCGTATTCAGAACATCCTGCCATCTTCTCCCTCTGATAGCAGTGCCGTTTCTGACCGCTACGATCCATTCGTCTTCAATACCAATCCTGAAATTTCCGCGCGGGTCATACTCCAGAGTATCAGGCATCGGTTCTGCCTGAATAAGCGTGTGATACTCTAATGGGGGTTCTCTGCGTCTTCGCTTCTCTTTGATACACAGCAGGTCAATTCCAAGATCCTTAGGATAAGGGCGCTCTCCACACAGATGCATCATCTCGGTAGCTCTGCGCATCTCTGCTACGGTTCCCCGTGTCTTGTCACTATGCTCACTACAGAATATGACAGCTGCGTGCAGTTCATGTGCCATTGCTGCAAGAAGTGCATTCACCCCTGGTGAATCGGCATCGATCAGTTCGGTGACATTTCCTGCTCCAAAAAAGACAGGCCGGGAGATATCATGAAAGCCGGCCAGGGATCTGACCAGTCCGGAACCTGCCGGCTGAAGAAGCGGGTCTGCGATGATTTTTGTAATGCCCATCGTTTCAGCCTCATTAATTGCCTCCTGCACAGTACTTCCGGAGGGAACAATAACTGCAGCAGTTCCCTGTGCAACAAGCAGAGGTCCGGCTTCCTCAATATTGTCATGATGCAGCGATAGGACAAGGTCTGCACGGAAAAGAGCCGCACCAATAAGGTCCGGATTCTGGCTGTCAATAGCAAGGGGCCCTGAAATATTTTCGATTAATGAAAACACTCTGGATACATCGCTGGCAGTTGCATCAAATCCAAAGCCGAGATCAACAATGTCTGCCCCTTGTGTGAACAATCTGATTACATCATCTCTGATACAGGGTCTGCGGTGCGCATCCATAATTTCAGCAAGAACTTTCATTCTGGACTCCCCGCCTATTTTTACTCCCCTCAAAGCAAATGCTGCACCTGCTTCTTCTTCACGTGCATGAAGTTTTAAAATGGCCTCTTCCTTCCGCACCTGCGTGATAAGATCATCTGCCGGAACATTGCGCGATAATGGTATTGATCCAAAAAGGCTGAGTACCATCCTGAGATCAGCGGCGTGCCGGGGCCCCCGGTATATCGGGACATTTGTCTCTTCTTCCACTTCCTGAAATGAAGCGGTGCACATTCCGGAGGTAATGACGAGATCATATGAGCCTGATAAAAGAATATTGCGGAGTGCTTTTGGAGTAAGAAATGATGCAATTTCTCCGGTTACTATTACCTCTGCATCATACCCGCAGGCAGCCTGCCTGACGATCTCTTCTGTTGTCCTTCCGGTTGGGAGGAGTATTCTCATCATCCTTCCTTAATAACTGCAGAGGTAATAAGTATAGTATTAGTGATGTTATCTGCCGATCTTCACATCCATACTATCTGTTCGGGGGATGGTGAGAGCCAGGTTGCCGATGTTCTTCATGCAGCTTATGAAGCCGGCCTTGATGTGATCGCGATCACCGATCATGATTCAACTGAAGGGTGTGATATAGCCGCAAAAATACCTGGCAGCGTCCTGGTAATCCCTGGAGTTGAAGTGACAACACTTCAGGGTCATCTTCTTGTTCTGGGGGCATCAGGACCGGTGCCAAAGGGTATGGATGTACTTGATACAATTGCGCTTGCCCGCTCTCTTGGAGGCGTTACGATTGTCCCTCATCCATTTCACCGGTATCGTCACGGTGTTGGTCTGAAGGCTGTAAGGGCACTTGAGGCGGCAGATGCAATAGAGGTCTTTAACAGCCGGTATATCCTTGGTGGTGCAAACCGGCGGGCATTGCGCTATGCAAAAAAACTGGGAAAACCGATGGTGGCAGGAAGTGATGCTCATCATTGCCGGTATGTCGGGTACGGGAGAACCATGATTGATGCGGATCGCACTGTTGAGAGTGTTCTTGACGCAATCCGCATGGGAAAAACTTGGCCTGCAGGCAGAAGAACACCGGTGAGAACCTACACCCGGCAGTCAATCAGAAATTCATGGCGGAAGCTCAAAGGCAGGATAATAAAGTAAGGCTGGCATTTCGTATCGGGTATCTGGGTGATGGGTTTTATGGGTCCCAGTATCAGCCTGATCGCCGGACTGTTGAAGGAGAAGTAATCAATGCCTGCCTTCGCGGCGGACTGTTTTCTGATCCCCGCTCTGCCCGTCTTACTATATCAGGCCGTACAGATCGTGGTGTTCACTCACGCAGTCAGATCATTGCGTTTTCCACCAGTCTTCCTGACCGGGCTGAAAGAGCGTTCCCCGGCCAGCTCCCTCCTGATATCTGGGTAACTCATATCTGCCGGGTTCCTGACTCATATTCTCCCAGGTATGATGTAATCTCCCGGACTTATCGGTACATTTATAGGACTGGTTTAAGTGACTGTTCAACAATGCAGGCTGCGGCTTCTCTTTTCATTGGAACACATGATTTTTCCTGTTTTGCAAGAATTGAACCAGGGAAAAATCCTATGAGGACAATCACAGCTCTTGTTGTGCACCAGGATCATGGAACCTGCTGGTTAGAAGTTTCCGCGCAGAGTTTTCTTTGGCATATGGTCCGGTGCGTTGCATCAGCACTGTATGAGGTGTCAGAGTCCAGGATGACTGCTGATGATATCCTGCGTTTGCTCTCAGGAAGATGCACCAATAAGATGAGACCTGCAGATCCTGAAGGGTTGATCCTCTGGGAGATCGAAGACCGGCTTAAGTGGCAGCCACTCCCCACCCAAAATCGAACAACCCGGCTACACACAAAAGCCGCAGCGTATCACGTTCTGATGGCCAGGGTTCACACACTGATTGCTCCCTGATTTTGTATGAAAATCGTTTTCACTCGTTCCGCTTGGGGCCCCCAATGGGCACCATTGGGGTTTTAAAAAAATGAATACGTCAGATGGTGTAGTTTTCAGCAGAATACCTATTATACAGGGATGAATTAGGGATCACAAAAAAGATATCGGAATTTATAGGTCCGTTTCTATTTTTTTGACCATGGTTTTGATATCCAGCCAGATGATCAGTTCACTCTTGTCTTTGTCTGCGGTCTTTGTCCTCTTTCTGATAATGCCGAGGATATCCCGCTCGTTACTTCGTGATGAATGTGCGTCTTTATCGATATCCTCATCTGCATAGGTAGTAACCGCAAGGACATCATCCACCAAAACTCCGATCATTTTCTCAGAGACGCTTTGATCAAGCACAATGATACGCGATTTTTTCTTTCCCCCAGCTTCCTGTGTGATTTTCATCATCTCTTTCAGATCAATGATGGTTGTGATGACCCCTCTGAGATCAATTATCCCCTTGATAAATGAAGGAGTATTTGGGAGCGGCGTTATGTCTGTCGAATTAATGACCTCTCTTGTGTCAAAGAGGTCTATTGCAAAGAGTTCATTTCCAAGGATAAACTCAACAACCTGCAGACTACCTGCAGTTTTTGCCCCCGCCCGAATCCTTTTTTTGATCTGGGTTTCGATGGTAGTCCCCGGTACTGTCTCTTCAGTCTCATTATCTACTAAAAACGTTCCCATATTGTCTCCCTTTCCCTGACCATCACTGGCAGATACCAACTGTGCATGATGGATCCTGGTGTGGCCTCTTTCTGCTAATCGTATCAGGGTATATAGGCATGAACCTTTCGTTTATTCTGCTGATGATCACAACAAGGAAAAGGGTTCTGACTGATTTACCATTTCATATGTATTACGTTGAATCAGTGGTAGGCGTGGAGTTATCCCGAATGGGGGCGTATATAATAATATAAATGTCTGCCCCGACACCAGAAATGGTCCTGAAACGTTGGTTTGGATACCCTGCCTTCAGGCCACAGCAGGGTGAAATAATCAGGGAAGTTATCAGTGGCCGTGATGTTCTTGCCGTTATAGCGACAGGCGGGGGTAAATCTGTCTGTTATCAGATCCCTGCAATGATTCGGGAAGGTCTCTGTGTGGTTGTATCTCCCCTCATTGCATTGATGAAAGATCAGGTTGATGGTCTGCGGGAGATTGGCATCCCTGCTGCATTCATGAATAGTACGCAGGATGTGCGCCAGAAGAGGGAGGTAGAGCAGGCTATTCGTTCAGGAATACTCCGGATTCTCTATGTCTCACCTGAGCGTCTTGTTATGCCGTCTTTCATTACTTTTATGAAAGAAGTGAATTTAAACCTTGTAGCAGTAGACGAGGCTCATTGTATTTCTCAGTGGGGGCACGAATTCAGACCTGAATATCGGCGTCTGGCGATTATAAAAGATGAATTTCCAAATGTTCCTGTTATTGCCCTGACTGCAACAGCAACACCCTCAGTCAGATCTGATATTATTGCCGAGCTGAACCTTTCTGACCCGGCAATATTTGTTGGGAGTTTCAACCGGCACAATATCTCCTATTTCATTGAAAAGAAAGAATCTCCTGAAGTTCGGGTTGTATCATTTCTCAGCAGACATAAAGGGGAGTCAGGGATAATTTATTGTTTTTCCAAACGTCAGGTTGAGGATCTGACTGCTACTCTGCGGAAAAACGGATTTTCAGCTTCTGCATATCATGCTGACATTCCTCCCGCTGAGAGGCATGCAGTGCAGGACCGGTTTTTGCGCGATGAAACACGCATTATTGTCGCAACGGTTGCGTTCGGGATGGGTATCAATAAGCCGGATGTGCGTTTTGTCATTCACTTTGACCTCCCTAAAAATCTTGAACATTATTACCAGGAGACCGGGCGTGCCGGGCGTGATGGAGATCCGGCAGAGTGCCTGCTTCTTTACAGCAGAGGCGATTATCGCAAAATTTCATATTTGGTAGACCAGATGGCTGACGGCGTTGAAAAACAGGTCGCCATCAGGAAACTTCATGACATGATCGGGTATTGTGAAACTCGTGCCTGCCGCCGGGCAGTAATTCTCAATTATTTTGGAGAGGGGTATCACGAGCCGAACTGTGGGGGATGTGATAACTGTGCATCAGGACGAAAGACGATGGATGGTCAGGATGTGCTCCGTACTATCTTCACCTGTGTTGAGCAGCTTTCAGAGAACTTTGGTGTCTCCTATCTTGCTGATATTCTAGCAGGATCTGCTGATGAGAAGATTAAAGGGAATGGTCATGATAATCTCCCGTGTTTTGGTATCGGGAAAGCGCATCGCAGAGGTCAGTGGCTCTTTTGGATTCGTGAACTTATCTATTGTGGATATCTTACCTCGTTTGGTATGAAATATCCGGTGGTCAGATCCAATGCCCGGACCCGCGATGCGCTTGACGGAAGGATACCGGTTATGATTGGCGAACCTGATTTCCAGGCTGTCCTGAGTGCGGGCACCGTGCAGGAAGAAGAGCCGGTATACTGTGCTAATCTCTATGAAATTCTGCGCGATATCAGGAAGGTGATCGCAGATGACGAGGATGTACCTCCGTTTCAGATATTTCCTAACCGGACACTGAAAGAGATGGCAACAAGGCTGCCCCGGACCAGAGGCGAACTTCTCACCATTTACGGGGTTGGTGAGTTTAAGGTGTCCAGATACGGTGCGCCGTTTATTGAGGCCATTAGCGCATATGCAGAGCATCGTCAGACAATTGTCAAAAAGGCACAAAAGGTACAAAAATTACAAAAGGCCTCACTATGAACACAGAGCCTGAATGCTCCTGTTGTGGCAAATGCTGCCAGAATATGCGCCCGTATATGACCGTCGGGACACGGTCGCGCGATGGCAGTCTTGCCTGTCACTGCACACTTACAAAAGAGTCGTTCAACGTGGTGGTGCCTAATCACCATCTCTCTCTGATGTATGATCGGAATTTCTTGTTCAGATATCCAAAGGCATGTCCGTTTCTGGCAAAAAATGAGGAAGAATCTTTCTTTTGCATTATCTATCCTGACAGGCCTGGTCATTGCAGAACATACTTTTGTAAACGCCCTGACAAAGACCAGAAATAATACGTCCCGCTTCTCTTTCAGACAGGAGATGCCTGAATATCTGTAGGGAGCATTCTTCGAACAAGCCAGTCCGGAACCTGTCTGCTGGTCTGAAGTGATACTTTGAACTGTGCCTGATTGTTAATAATCCCGGTCCACGTTGCACTTAACCGGTATCCTGTCTCAAAGACCGGTTTTCCAAACATTTTAATCACTGCAGTTCTGTCAGCAATCTCTCTCACCTCTCCAGATTTCATTTCTTCGCGCCGGTCACCAATTTTCAGAGTAATCTGCCTGCCGTAACTCAGAGCAGTGAGTGGCAGATCTCCTATTTTCACGGTCTGCCCTTCTGGGAGGGATACCTGAAATGAAGTTTTATAGGGATATGCTGCCCCGGGATTGCCTGGATTATCCGGGCTGATGGTCAGAGTTAAAATTGCGGCAAATGCCAGCCCTATTACCAGAATTATGATAATTAGTATTGCTATCAGGAGACGATGTTCTCTTAACCAGCCTATTGCATCGTTATTCATCCTTATTCCTCCGGGGTATCATAATCGGTCCTGCCGGGCATCCTGATTGTATATCCCTTTTCGGTATTGATCCCTGACTGGTATCAGCATACCGGCGCTAAGATACCTGAAGGAAACTATCATTATTTATCATTGAGAACAAACGGGTTTAGTCTCATGTCAGTGGCTTCTGATACCGAATATATCAATAAATGCACCTCGGCATGTGCGGGATGCAGCTCGGATCTGATCCTCAGGCACGTCCTGAAGGCGGCAGGTCCGGATACGGTGCTGGTGGTTCCGGCCTGTTGTACCTCGGTACTTCAGGGCGTGTATCCGAATACCTCCTTTAACATTCCAGTTTACAATGTTGCGTTTGCGGCAGCTGCTGCAGTAGCTTCAGGTATGGCTGCAGCGTTTGAGGAGCTTGGTAGGCAGACAAATGTTATTGCGTATGCAGGGGATGGAGGAACTGTGGATATTGGAATCCAGGCTCTTTCCGGCGCACTTGAGCGGGGAACAAACTTCCTGTATATCTGCTATGACAATGAGGCATACGGCAATACTGGTATGCAGCGATCCGGTTCAACCCCGCTTGGGGCGCGGACTACTACCACTCCTGGTGGAAAGATCCATGCCAAGAAGGATCTTGACCGGATTATTGCTGCTCATCACTTGCCTTACATGGCAACTGCCTGTAGTGCATACCCGCAGGATCTTGTTAAAAAGGTAGAGAAGGCTCTGTCAGTCAAAGGGCCCAAGTTTTTGCATATTCTCGCTCCCTGTCCTCCCGGATGGCGATATGATGCATCAAAGACGATTGAAGTAGGAAAACTTGCGGTCAGAACTGGTGTGTGGGCAATGTATGAACGGGAGTATGATACCCTGACCCTTTCCGGACCGACCAAGGCAGCCATGATAAAACCGGCACCACTTGAAGACTATCTCCGGATGCAGGGAAGGTTCTCAGGGCTTAAAGAAAATCAGATCGTAGAGATACGGCAGTCTGTTGAGCGGAATCTGCGGCTGCTCAAACGGGAGGCTGATGAATCATGCTAACCATCTCAACGGGTAACAACGCGGTAGCCGCAGCAGTCAGGGAGGCAAAACCAGCAGTAGTTGCTGCCTATCCGATTACGCCGCAGACCGAAATTGTGGAGCAGATTGCAAATTTTGTGACCAATGGGAGTCTGAAATCCAGTTATATTCCGGTCGAAAGTGAGCATTCTGCTATGGCGGCCTGCATCGGAGCAAGTATTACCGGGGTTCGGACCTTTACTGCAACGAGTTCACACGGTCTGCTTTACATGCAGGAGATGGTAAACTGGGCAGCCGGTGCAAGGCTTCCAATAGTCATGGCCAATGTGAATCGTGCGCTTGGACCTGGTTGGAACGTGTGGGCTGAACATACTGACTCACTTCAGTCCCGCGATACCGGATGGCTTCAGGTCTATGTTGCGACTGTGCAGGAAGCTTATGATGCAACGCTCATGGCGTTTCGCATTGCTGAGGACCGCCGGGTATATCTGCCGGTCATGGTGAACCTTGACGGTTTTGCTCTCTCGCATATCACCCAGCAACTTGAAGAAGTGAAAGCTGGCGACTTTATTCCGCCTCTGGTTCTGGATCATAAGATTGATACCGATAATCCGGGTGGATATGGATGCATGACTTCATCGGTTGATTATGTCAGGATACGCTACGACATTGAACGTTCAATGCGTGATTCTGTTTCAGTTATCCGTGAGACTGAAGAGGAGTTTGCCAAAAGGTTTGGCAGATCATATTCATGGACTGATAACTACCGGTGTGATGACGCAGAAATCCTGGTACTCTCTATGGGAACTCTTGGAAAAGAGGCAGAAGTTGCAATAGATCTCCTGAGAAAAGAAGGGATAAAAGTTGGTTCAATGCGGCTTCGCTGGCTTCGTCCCTTCCCTGATCTTGACCTCCGTGACCGTGAGCTTGTTGTCATTGACCGCAATTACTCGTTCGGGTTTGGGGGAATCCTTGCCGGTTCAATCAGAGCGAAGACCGGAAAGGAATGCTATAATGTGATTGCCGGACTTGGCGGTCAGGAGGTTACGTATCATGACATTGCTTCCTTTGTACGTAATCGGAAGATAGGGACCGAAGAGTGGTTCGGGGTGAAAGCCTGATGTATGAGATACGTCTTCACTCCCGTGGTGGTCAGGGCGGAGTTACGGCAGCAAAACTGATGGCGCTAGCCGCGTTCAGGGATGGAAAATATGCAACTGCAGCTCCATTTTATGGGGCAGAACGCCGGGGAGCACCGATCGTTTCATTCATCAGAATTGATGATGAGCCTATCAAGATTTATTCTCAAATACACCAGCCAGACCTTGTTGTGGTGCTTGATCCCTCCATAATTGACCTGGTAAATGTCTTTGACGGACTGAAGCCGGATGGAAAGGTGCTCATTAATGCACCATCAGTTCCGGAGTCGGTGAAAAAATATCAGGCATATGCCGTTGATCTGACAGGGATTGCCCTTAAGACAAATCTTGTCGTTGCCGGAAGCCCGATTCTGAACACACCGGTGATCGGAGCACTTGCAAAGATGGGACTCTTTTCTCGTGAGTCAGCAAGAACAGCAATCACTGAGATGTTTGCAGATGAACGAAATCTGAATGCCGCGATGATGGCATATGAGGAGCTGGTGATATGAGAGAAAGGCTCGCGATATCGCGCCCGACTGAGGGTGCCTGTGGGAAGACTGGTACCTGGCGGGTTTTTCGTCCGGTTGTGGACAGGGATTTGTGTAATGCATGCGGGATGTGCGCAATGTACTGCCCTGACGGAGTAATTGACAGCAGGTATGAGATAGATCTTGTGTTTTGCAAAGGCTGTGGTATTTGCGCGAATGAGTGTCCAAAAAAGGCCATAACCATGGTACGAGAAGGAACCGGGTTGTAATTTATATATCCCTGACCTTTTATCTTCCTTTTTTTCATACCCTGACTGGTATATTATTTATCATCTGGTGCTGCTACTTTGGGTGAGTGCACCAAACAATTATCTGATAACCTGCACCACATGATACTATGGTCCGGTACTCAATAACCATGCAGGATGATTTGACCAAGCGGGTGGATCAGGAGTGTAATGTAAGACAGATCTCCCGTTCTGACTGGATAACCGAGGCATGTACCCGGCAGTTGCGAAGGCTTTCCGGATATGGGATATATCCCTGCGGACAGACGGGTCCGTTGATTGATGATTCCCCTTCGGTAATCAGGCACAATATGCAGAATTATGAGGAGACTTACCGGAATTTCAGGATAGAAGTCCCTGAGTATTTCAACTTCGGGTTTGATGTGGTAGATGCCTGGGCGAAAAAGGATCGTAATAAAATTGCGATGATATGGACGAACCAGCAGGGCGCAGAACATATCTACACCTTCCGCGATATCTCACGACGATCGAACCAGATCGTAAATATGCTGATCAAGTATAAGATCGGCAAAGGTGATAAGGTTCTGATTATGCTTCCCCGCCTGCCGGAATGGTGGTTCATGACGATCGCACTTATCAAGATTGGTGCGATCTACATTCCTGCTCCAACCATGCTCACTCAAAAAGATATTGCCTACCGGATTAATGCAGCAGATGTGAAGATGGTTATCACATCAGCAGAAAATGCAGAGAAGGTTGAAGCGATAGAGGAGCAGTGCCCATCGCTTGAGGTGAAGATGATTAACGACGCTGAGAGGCCTGGCTGGATCTCATATCTGACCGAACTTGACTATCCTGCACCTGTTTCTGCCCGGATTGTGAACCTCAAAGGACTTCATAAAACTAAATCCAGGGATCCGATGGTGATATTCTTCTCATCAGGTACCACCGGGGAGCCGAAGATGGTGATGCATACCCATGACTATCCCCTTGGTCATATTGTGACTGCCCGGTTCTGGCATGATGTCAGAAGTAGTGATCTTCATTTCACGGTTGCAGATACCGGCTGGGCGAAATCAGCATGGGGGAAACTTTTTGGTCAGTGGATTGAAGGCGCAGCAATTTTTGTATATGATTACCGGAGTAAATTCAATGCAACTGAGCTGCTGCCACTCATTGAGAAGTATGGAATTACCACGTTTTGTGCACCCCCAACAATCTATCGGATGCTTATCATGGCAGATCTTCGCAAGTATGATTTCTCTGAGCTTCGCCACTGTGTGAGTGCTGGAGAACTCATCAATCCAGAAGTTATTAAAGCATGGAAAGATGCAACCGGTCTTGAAGTTTATGAAGGATATGGTCAGACTGAAACCGTGCTGTGTGTTGGTACGTTCCCGTGTATGCAGCCAAAGTATGGTTCCATGGGAAAACCTACCCCTGGATGGCAGGTTGAGCTTCATAATGAAGAGGGTAAACAGGTAAAGGTTGGGGAAGAAGGGTCAATTGCAATAAAGGTTGATCCCAAACCGGTCGGGATGTTTCTTCAATATTACCATAATGCTGAGGCAAATGAGAACGTATTCAGGAATGGGTATTACTATACCGGCGACCGGGCGATGATGGATGAAGATGGATATTATTGGTTTGTCGGCCGGGATGATGATGTAATTAAGGCGTCTGGCTATCGGATCGGGCCTTTCGAGGTTGAAAATGCCTTAATTGAGCACCCGGCGGTGAGTGAGACGGCAGTAGTCGGATCACCTGATATCATTCGTGGATTTGTGGTAAAAGCATTTATTGTGCTTGCACAGGGGTATGAACCATCTGAAAAGCTCTCCCGCGAAATCCAGGATTATGTCAAGGCGAGCACTGCACCGTATAAATATCCACGAAAGATTGAGTTTGTATCTGAGCTCCCAAAGACAATATCCGGGAAAATCAAGCGTAAAGATCTTCGTGAACTTGAGATGAAACGCTTTGAAGAAGAACAGAAAGAAACTGTCCGGAGATAAGACTCAATCCACTATTTTTCCTTCTTCTCCATAATGATTACTATTTTTTAGCAGAAAGTATCTTTGTCAGAAAATCAATGAGAATAGTATGAAGTGGTTCTTCTTGACTATGAAGGGTACCGGTGCAAGACCATTTATAAAGGTTCTTGTGCGTATTGTGATTGTTTGTGGGATGGTTATTCTCCCGATATCTGCAGAAACGGGATATACCCAGGGATGGATGGGAGCTCCTGACTGGCTTCTTGCCCGGATGGATACGAGTTATCTTCCGGATTTCTATATTCCAAGAAATCTGACTGATGGTCAGGAAGATATCCCGACTGTTGCATCCTATATAACAAATGGGAATAATTTCCTGGCTGGTGGTTCATATGCTGAAGCAAACAGGGCTTTTGAAAGTGCTATCACCCTCAGTCCCAATTCATTTGATGCGTGGATAGGCAGGGGATATGCCCTTGAGGGATTGAATCGATATCAGTCTGCTGAAGAATCCTTTAATAAAGCGATAAGTCTATCCCAAACCCGGGAACATGCATGGGCTGCATATGCTGGAAAGGGTCGTGTCCTCGCCGAACTCCAGCAATATGAAGGAGCAGCATCTGCGTACAATACTGCAATTATGCTGCTCGTGGACACCCATACCGGAATAACTGATGATCTGGTGCATCTTTATGTTAGTCTTGCACAGGCAGAAGAGAAGATCGGAAATATTGAAGGGGCATCTGCCGCAATTAGGGAAGCAGAACGACTTAACGGAACAGTAAGTTCCCAAAATTCTAAGTTCTCTTCCCTGCTGCAACCTGGCAGTTCGGTCTGATTTCCATTCTTTTTAAGTCACATAGGATCAATAAACTTCTCTACTTGCAGGATTGATAACTAGTAATTATGGTTCATCATCTTACCATAACACAAAGACCTGTCAGAATTCTTTCGGTAATCACTTTTCTGGCTATTTGTATATTCAGTCTTGTTCTTACCGCTCCCGTGTATGGAGAGGTTGGATACACTCAGAAATGGATGGGTCCGCCAACCTGGCTTTTTGAAAAATTACCTGGTGCAACCTTTGAGCCTTCACTATTCAAAGGAGCAGAACTGAATATCGATATAGGATTTGTAGTACATGATTACATCAATGACGGGAAAGATTTTCTCAATGAAGGGCTTTTTTTTGACGCTAAAATATCGTTTGATAATGCTCTTTCTCGAAAACCGGATTCATATGATGCATGGCTTGGTCGCGCATATTCCCTTGAGGCATTAAAGCGGTATCAGTTTGCGGTTGAATCATATGATACTGCTATCAGGTATTCAGATAATGAGAAATATGCATATCTTGCCTATGCTGGAAAGGGCCGTTCGTCGCTCGAAAATCGTAATTATCAGGATGCAGCTGATGCATTTGTCCGTGCGATTGAGTTATATCCTGAATCTGCTGATTATGACCGGGACAACCTTGCTGACTGCTATGCAGGGCTGGCTGATGCTCTGCAAAATCTTGGTAAGACTGCTGAATCAGATGAAGCAACCAGAAAAGCAGAAGATATCAACGCAACCCTCCCCTCATAAATACTGTTTTCATTCTTTTGGAGATATGCTGAAGAGATCCTTTTTACCCAAAAACGTCAATTGAACAATATGACTTACAGGTTATTTCTAATACTTATTGCATTGGCAATAGTGTTCTGTCTTACCTGTGGAGTGTGTGGAGATCTCCTAGACCAACCCGGCTTTATTACACTAGAACGGGGCCCGTGTTTTGGATTGTGCCCGGTTTATTCTGTGACGGTGTATGAGAATGGATCATATATCTATCAGGGAGACTCGAATACACCTCATCCGGAGTATCTGGTAGGAATAACTAATGAAACAGTGTTTTCAGAATTGGTGAGTCGGTTTGATGAAGCCGGTTTTTTTGGGATGAATGACAAGTATACAGAATATCTCGTGACTGATATGGCGTCAGCAATTCTTACGGTTCAAACAGGAAACCAGATAAAAACAGTAGAGCACTATTTTGGTGATATGAACGCACCCCCGATCCTCTATGACCTTGAGAATGCCGTAGATACTGTGCTTAATCTATCACCGGTGAATTCGTCATCCGGGTATGAGATGATACCCGGGGAAGAAATATAAACCCGATTTTGTTAGCCTCACCTGCCCGCATGCAGTGGATTGATATCGATACCTGTAACAATCAGAATAAAGGCCGGGATACCCAGTGATACATACTACCCATTATAACGCAATTAAAACGAGGGTTCATGAGATTTTCGATGATCCTGATAAAAACGACCCGATTGCCCATCACATTCAGAAGATATTAGCCCTGGTTGTTCTGGTAAATACTCTGGCAATTATTCTGTTGACGGTTCCAGCAATCAGTGTATCCTATGATTTTTTCTTAAGTCCGCTTATTAATCTTTGTCTTCTCGTCTTCACCATTGAGTATGCCCTGCGAATGTGGTCCTGCTCTTTTGCACCGGATGTTCTTGGAAAGGTAACTGAACGAATCAGGTATGGTCTTCATCTCTATCTCCTCGTGGATTTCTTCTCTATCGCTCCGTTTCTTTTTCCGTTTTTCTTTCCTCAACATCTGGCTCTTCTTCGATTGCTTCGTATGGTTTCAATCTTTAAACTGGGGCGGTACTCCCGATATTCAGAATCGTTAGAACAGCTCAAACGGGTTCTTTTCCGCAAAAAAGAAGTCTTTGTCATAATGCTCTTTTTTTTGGTGTTTGTCGTGCTCTTCTCCTCGACAATTATGTACCTGGTAGAAAATCCTGCGCAACCTGACAAATTTTCAAGCATACCTGCTGCAATGTGGTGGTCTATGATGACGGTAACGACCGTGGGATATGGAGATATCGTTCCAATAACGCCGCTTGGAAAATTGCTGGGTTCGGTCATAACCCTTGCCGGGGTGCTGGTTCTTGCCCTTCCTTCAGCTATCCTTGCTACCGGGTTTATTGAAGAACGGGAGAAAGCGAAGACGGATGATCCATATCATGAGATGGACCGTATTCATACGGATCTTATCGGTTATTTCAACGGTCTGCATGATCAGGGCCGGATAACTGATCAGGAATATACCGATCTTACTGGGAAGATCACCCGACTGAAAGAGGGGAACCGGTAGAATTATCGCCATTCTTAAAAAAGCGAATGAATGTGTCTGGTAAAAAGAAAATTAGATAGAGATAACTGCATCCCCTTTCTTCATAAGCAGGCTGATAATAATACTCATGATACCAAAGAGAAGACAGTAGATACCAATCAGCACAATAACCAGCATAGATCCCTCGGTTGGGATCGGCACTACCCCGATAAGGAGCCCGAATATGATGGCTATGAGCCCGCTTATCCAGAGAAGGAACCGGTGCGGGAGATCTACCAGCGAGATCGCGAGAAGTATCTCAACAAGACCGGTAATGATCAGCCAGATCGCTATCAGGATTGTTAACAGAACAACCATCCAGACTGGGGAGAGGAAGACCATAATCGCGATGATGACGCCGATGATCGAGAGGATAAGGACAGGGATCCGATGCTGGATACCCGTTTCTGTAGACATGGCCATCCCACCGGTGACGATGGAGATGATAAGCAGAAATATTCCGATGATATATGCGATGACGTCCTGCATGGCAACTGGCACTGCAAAGCAGAGGATACCGATGATCAGACCAAAGATACCACGGGCTAAAAAGCCCCCACGAGTAATTATTTCAACAGACATGTTCACACCTTATTGTTCATTATTATTCAGTTATCTATGCCTAATGCAGAATTTCCTGCAGTATAATGACATTACATATACCATCTCCCGATTATGATCAACTGGATCACTCTGCCTGAAGTTTCTTCTTGGCTTCCATCAGTCGTTTTATCTCGTCGTCAGATACCGTCGGATATGAGAGTTTGAGACCCTTTATTGCTGTCACGATTGCTTCGGCTACCGCGGTCCTGGCTACCCATTTAAAATCTCCCGGAATTACGAACCAGGGAGCAATCTCCGTGGAGGTAGCCTCAAGCATATCCTCGTATGCTTTTGTGTAATCATCCCAGAACTGCCGCTCGGCAAGGTCAGCGACGGAGAACTTCCAGTATTTTTCTTTATTCTCAAGCCGGTCAAGGAGTCGGCGTTTCTGTTCTTCTTTAGAGATATGCAGGAAGAATTTGAGGATGAGTGTCCCGTTTCGAACAAGGTGCTTCTCAAATGCATTGATATCCTTATAGCGACCACTCCAGAACCCATCCTCCTCTGTTCCGAATTTTTTAGGAAAATCTGCGAGGATTTCCGGGTGCACTTTAGTTACTAGTACATCCTCATAGTAGGACCGGTTAAATATCCCGATCTTCCCTCGTTCTGGGAGCACTTTTGAATATCGCCAGAGGAAATTGTGATTGTGTTCCTCTGCACTGGGCACTTTAAACCCATGAACCGAGCACCCCTGGGGATTGACCCCTGACATGACATGACGGATGGTTCCATCTTTTCCTGCAGTATCCATTCCTTGCAGCACAATGAGAACGGCATATTCCCGTGATGACCAGAGAACATCCTGAACTGCTGCCAGGGCCGTTCGGTCTTTCTCGAGCATCTCTTTGAGGAGATCTTGTGATTTCTCTTCACCAAGTTTCTTCATCTTATCGTTTTGAGCCCAGCCAGTCTCATAATCATTCAGCCGAACTTTTTTTCCAGGTTCTGCGATAAATTTTTCGATGTAATCTTTAACTCTGGGTCCTTTTAGTTCCATAATGTATCTCCCTAAAACAACGTTTTTATACTTTCTTCATCTGATATGACGCGGTGGAAAAGAGGGGCTATGCAGCCCCTGCTGATTCTTTATTTATCGCGATGATATCATCCAGGACTTCCCCAATCTTTCCCTTATACTGGGACATATAGAGGTTGTAATACAGTCCCCGCATTGCCATCAGTTGATCATGGTTCCCTTGCTCTACAATCGCTCCGTCATCCACGACGAGGATCTTGTCACTGTCCTTGATGGTTGAGAGCCGGTGTGCGATCGAGAACGAGGTCACTCCTTCCTGAAGTTTCCTGATAGCTCCCTGTATCACCTTTTCAGTTCTGGTGTCCACATTGCTTGTTGCCTCATCAAGGATGAGCATCTTTGGCTGGGCAATCATCGCCCTGGCAATAGTTAGGAGCTGACGCTGACCCTGAGAGAGGTTAGCTCCCCCATCTACGAGAACTGTGTCATATCCATGAGGGAGGCGATTTACAAATTCATCACAGTCGGCAGCCTTTGCAGCAGCGATGCATTCATCGTTTGTTGCTCCTTCCCGGGCATACTTGAGGTTGTTAAGCACCGTGTCAGTGAAGAGGATCGGCTCCTGAAGCACTACGCCGATCTGCTTGCGCAGACTGTCCTGCAGGATATCAGCAATGTTAATGCCATCGACGAGGATCTCTCCGCTGTCAATATCATAATACCGGGTGAGAATGTTGATTATCGTGGACTTTCCAGCTCCGGTCGGTCCGCAGAGTCCGATTCTCATCCCTGGTTTTGCTTCAAAGTTTGCTTCCTTCATCACTCGTCTGCCGGGAACATAACTGAAGTTTACATCTTTGAAGATGATATGGCCGGTAACCGGCGGTAGCTCTTTGGCTCCCGGCTTATCTTTGACATCAGGCTGGGAGTCCAGGATCTCAAATATCCTTCCTGCACCAACCATAGCTGAGAGCCAGAAGTTGTAGTTGAAGAAGATGAAGAAGAGCGGGAGCACAAAGAGGAGACAGAATGAGATAGCACTGGAGAGTGCACCGATTGTTATTGTCCCGGCAACCAGCATCTTCACGCCAAATATGGCGACAATGGCTATCGAGATGAACGAGGCCATCAGGCAGAGCGGGGTTATGAAGAGTGCAAGAATATGTGCCTTTTCACCTGCTTTTGACACATCGGTTGATATTGATGCTTCTTTCTCTGATGATGTCTTCTGATGCCGGTTTGAGATGACGGTCCGCTGCCCTTCCAGTGTCTCTTCCATGACTCCGTTCAGATCACCGAGGCGAATCTGGAGCATGGTGAACGAAGGGCTTGATACATGGGCGAGGACTGCCACAAATACTGCAAGGATGGGGATGACAACCACAGCAACCCCGGCAAGAAGGGGGCTCAGGGTGAAGAGGGCGATGATCGTGAGCACAAGCATGATTGCTGACTGGATGGTCAGACCAAACGGTGCCTGGAAGAGGTTGTTTATCGTATCCATATCGTTTGTGACTCTGCTCATTAGTTCACCGATTGGCTGCTTGTCAAAGAACCGGAGTGAGAGCGTCTGCATATGCTCAAATATCTCCTGCCGTAATCTGAACAGAGCGTTCTGAGTGACATCGGTGATGAACCTGAATCCAAGATACAGACAGATGAGGGTGGTGACACTCAATCCACCCATGATGATGGCGACATTGTTTATCGATCTGATATCCTTTGTTGTTGACAGGATGTTGATAACATCGCCAAGAAGGAGATTGACATAAAGGAAGGTAAACGTCCCGATAATCAGAAGCACAAGGGAAACCAAGAGTTTTCCTTTTTGAAGCATCAGATACTTCATCAGTCTTCCAAGAGTTCCCTTCCTGATTTTCTTCTCCTTTACCGGTCCGGTTGCAGCATCACTCATGATACATCCTCTTTTCTAAGACCGCCAAGTTGTGAAGCGAAAATTTCCTTATAGAGGGGACTTGAGGTTATCAGTTCTTTGTGAGTTCCTACAGCGACTATCTCTCCTTTATCGAGGATTACGATTTTGTCCGCTGCAAGAGCAGTACTCACCCGCGAAGAGATGATAAGCCGGGTTACTCCTGCAAGGAACTGTGGTAAGGCACCGAGGATCTTTCCTTCGGTCTCAACATCCACGGCACTGGTGGAGTCATCGAGAATGAGAATCCGTGGTTTTACGGTGAATGCGCGGGCCATAGAGAGGCGTTGTTGCTGCCCGCCAGAGAAATTCTGACCCTTGCGTGAGACTGAAGCATCATACTTATCTGGGAGACTTGAGACAAATCCGTCAGCGTCAGCAACCTTTGAGGCCGTGACTGCCTCATCATACGGGATATCAGGATGTCCGAATGAGACGTTGTCAATTATCTTTCCTGAGAAGAGGAAGGCCTTCTGCAGAGCGATCCCGACTATCTGCCTGAGATTATCCTGAGGGATATCTTTTACATCCACTCCGTCTATGAGGATTCTTCCTTTGGTCGGATCATAGAACCGGGGGATCAGACTCATCAGGGTTGACTTCCCTGACCCGTTGGATCCGAGGAATGCGACCGTCTCTCCGGGAGAAACTTCTAAATTAATACTCTTGAGTGCTTCAGTCTCACCGGTTTTGTCATAGGTGAATGAGACATTCTCAAATATTACTCCCCCTTTCACTTTGGTCAGGTCCACTGCGTTCTGGTGCATTTCGTCCTGCACATCAGGAACGGTGTCCCATATCTCACGAATTCTTCCGGCTGATGCTTCAGCAGAGACGATCTGGGGGATGAGGAGCGATAGTTGCCACATCTGGGCGACGATGATGAATACATACTGGAAAAAGGCCAGAATCTCACCAACTTTCATCGTCCCGGCGATGACAGCAGGACTGCCAAACATCACCAGGAGGAATGTGGCAATTCCCATGATGAAGAGTGCAGAAGGAAGGGTGAATGAGTTGGTGTGGAGTGGTGCGAGGTTCGTATCTCTGAACTCATCGTTCACCTTTAAAAATTTGTCATTTTCGTATTTCTGGCGGACAAAGGCCTTCACCACCCGTATTCCTGCCATATTCTCCTGCAGGGTGGTATTCACAATATCATAGCTCTCCTGGCGTGCCTTGAACTGCTTTTGCATCTTTACCATCGCATATCCGAAGACACCCAGTGAGAGAAGGATGACAATTGCCATTATCCAGAGCAGATCCGGACTGGAGAGACCGACCAGAATGACTGATACTAAAATTGCAAACGGAGCCATCAGTATGGCCCGGAGCATCAGTTGCACCCCGATGTTGATCTGGTAGATGTCACTGGTCAGACGGGTCAGCAGTTCACCGGTTGAGAACCGGTCAAGGTTGCCGAATGAGTAACTCTGGATCTTTTTGTAGATATTGTTCCTCACATAGTTACCAGTTGCCTCAGCGATTCTGACCGAGTACACGACATTTGCCATACAGAATACCCCGCAAAGCACTGCGAAGAGTGCAATGAGTACAGCATTTTGTACTGCTGCGTGTATGTCAGTTGCATCATTGATGATTGTCGACACCTGAAGCGGTATGAAGATCATAAACGCGGCCATAAGCAGGGCAAATACCTGGGATAGTGCTATCTTCCCCCAGTATCCGCGATAAATGATAGTCATCCTACGTAAATTGGGTAAAAATCCCATTATTATCACTCTTTTTTATGAGGGCAGGAATTACTTTGGTTCTGCCCTTTTCTGGCACCATTACTTCTCTTTAGTACCTAAAAAAAGGGGTTATCGGAGGGCTTTACCGGGATAAAACGACACTTATTAATAGTACTTGTACATTCTGTAGTGCAAAAGGGGCCTCTAAAAACGTGGTCAGAAACTAATTTCCTGGATGGTTATGTCTTCTTTTTCTTTTTGATTCTGTAATGATATATCCCTGCAGATTTCGAGTATGTGATAAACTGAGCTTGTTTCATCCTGAAAAATTGTTGATACACTTTCAATAAAGGCAGTGGTTCCATTTTTCCTGATAAGATTTGATCGCTGTCTGCTGACTTGTGCGGACAAATCTCCTGAAGAAATTTTATCTATCCTTTTTCTAATGTCATTACGAACCTTTTTGTACACGTGTAAGGGCATTAGTTCAGACCATGATAGGTCCATAATTTCTCTAGGAGAATAACCAAGGATGTGTGATGATGAAGGGCTTACATAAATAAAGCGTTCGGTAGTACTATCCATTAGCCATATGAGATCACCAGAGTTCTCGGCAAGAAGGCGAAATTGCTCTTCACTCTTTTTTATGGCCTCCTGATTCTGTTTACGCTCTGAAATATCCCTGGCAATAAGGCAATACATATCATCAGTCTTCTTATCTATCTTGCTGATTGATATCTCAATATTCATGGGGGTTTTACCCGGAATACCCATTATTCCTTCGCATGAGAATGGACAGTCGATAAATATCGGGAGATTGGATGATATTGGAATAAATCCGCTCTCTTCTGGGATAAATGTGATAATATCGGTTATCAGGCGCCCTGTTATCTGATCTTGCTCTGTATTCGCGAGGTGATGAGCCCGATCATTTGCATATCGTATCATCCCCGAACGTTCCAAAAAAAAGATAAAGTCGTACGCGTTATCTACCGCATGCCTTGCTAAAGAAAGTTCTTTCTCTGCATTATTTCTACGGAATATCTCCTGATGAAGTTCTTTATTAATCGCCTGAAGTTCGGCAGTACGTATTTCCATTAATGCTTCAAGATTACGATTCGCAATAATTATTTCCTGCTCTATTCGTCTATATTTTGTGATGTCAAGACCTATTGCCTGATATTCAATGAGATCTCCATGATTACTAAATATTCCTTTGATATCCCAATGCTCAAATGATAGGCCGCCTTCTTGATTAATTCGTTTTATATCCAGTTCTATTTCAGGACTTTGTCTTGTTATGGCCTGTATCCGCGAGGTAACTGATTCAAACTCATCCCGTGGATATTCTGGTAGAAATGGGAGGATATCTGGTGGCGGAGAAGAATATCCTATGTGAAAAGCAAAGGGGGTATTCATATATCTAATGGTCAGGTCTCTAGAGATCCGGATATTAAATAGCGAACGAATTTCCCATGAAGACTGCTGTTTCTCCTTATAATCAGTTTTTCCTCCCTGATAATCGTTTATCGGTGAATGGATCTGAACTTCAAGCGCTGCTCCGGGACTTCCATCTTCAAATACAATCGGGATTGCTTTTAGGTCCGCGTGTAACTGTTCGCCGTTTACTTCAAAGTCAGCAGGATGCACCGATGGTGTCCCGTTCAGGGCATCAGTGATTCCCCGGAAGGTTTCATCAGTGAAGATAGTAGATATCACGTGTGAATGAGTTGCAAATCCTGTAATCTCCCGGAAATTTTCAGCCTGAAGGTTTGCATCTATTGTTGACTGATTGCTCGTGAAAAGAAATACTGGATGGTGAGAATAATCTTTGATGAATAATGCGGGGATTCTATGGCTTATCCGTATGTATCGCGCTGTTCCGACATGGATGAATTCTATCTTTCCTTGCGCCTCCATAATTTTCAGGTATTTCACCAACACGTTCCGGTGAATCCCAAGATGCTCTGAGAGAGCAATAATACTCTTCCCATTAGAATCATCATGAAGTGTTGCAAGTACTTCGGTAGATATTTTCCTGTATCGGTTGATGGTATCTCCCCCTGATTATTCTCTTATGTAATAGATTCATCAGTGCCCACATATGAAGATAGGGGGTATCGCACTACGAAACCTGGGTTGGTGGAATCTTTTTCTCTCATTAATAGATACTTCTCCATCTAAATCAATCCTGGCGGTATAGACACTAGTATGCACTACGAATGAATGCCCCTAAAAATCCATCGTGAAAAACAGGAAAACCCAAATTATCTCTCTACTGACCTGATTGATCCTGAAGATATTATTATTGACGGGGCATGTTCCGGAGTATATTGGAATTCGGTTTCGAGCATTTTTTCCATGGTGGGTTTACCGCCCAGCTCATCACCGTCCATGGTATTGGAGATCTCAAGGATGGGATTGATGCATACCGGGCGATAAATCAGGTTATTTCCAGAAATTCTGATTAAATGATGCTTATCACAAGTGTTGATCAGATCCTTTTGGCGAAGGAAATGCATAAACTCGGGATAATTTATCATATGCAGGGGGCTGAGAATCTTGGGGCAGATGTTGCAAATCTGGAAATTCACTGGAGATTGGGGCTTATGGTTTTACAACTTGCGTATAACCGGAGAAACCACTGGTGTGAAGGGTGTCTTGAACCCAATCAGCATGTTGGGCTGAGTAATCTGGGAAGACGACTGATTCCTGAATGTAATCGTTTAGGGGTTGTTATTGATGGTTCCCAGACATCCTGGGGATCGGTTATTGAGGCTTGTGAACTTTCAAAGCATCCGGTTATCTGTTCACATTCTAATCCCTACTCCATCTATCAGAATATGAGAAATATTTCTGATGAAGTTATTTTCGCAATTGCTGACACTGGTGGAGTTGTAGGGATAACCAGTTTTCCTCTCTTTGTATCCGATGAGAGACCGGCCTTGATGTCTTCATTAATGCACCACTTTACCCATGTTGCTGATCTTGCGGGGTCAGATCATCTTTCTATCGGTTTTGATTATTTTTTTAGAGATTTTAATGAGAGGAATTGGAGTGCCATGGTTCGAACCGGATGCTGGGATTTGGAAAATTATCCTTCGCAGGAACACTTAATCTGGCCGGAAGGTCTTGAGGATATTACCGGAGCGATTCCAAATCTTGCCCAGCGCCTATCTGATAGTGGGTTCTCCCGACCGGGGATAAAAGGGATCCTTGGGGGGAATTTAATGAGAGTATTTTCGCAGGTATGCAGACCTGAAGGGGCTCTTTCTCCCATTAATCCGAAATAAGTGTTCTCCTTTGGCTGTGCCTGGTCATCCCTTTCATTGTATAATAATTACCCCTGGTTATCGTAACCCTATGATACTATGCCGATTGCATGAAAACTCCAATGGTGCCCATTGGGATCCTTAAACATAACGCTTACGATAGAGTTTTTCATGCAAAAGGAGATGAGGACCGGTCTATTTATGAAGATGAGAGTTCAATTCATACAATCGGAAACGATTTCTATGAAGACCTGTCCTGTCCATCATCATAAACCGATAACACATACTTGTGCTATCTGTAAAGTCAGTTGTTGTGAAAAATGTGGAAAAATCTGCCGGGGATGCCTCACGAAGATTGGTGTGGTGATTGTCCTTGTCATGCTTGTCGCATGGTCTATTGTGGTGTTTGGGATTTTTTAAACCATTTGATCTACTCCATAATCTGTTTTTATCGTTTTAATTGAGTGAGATTTATGGGACAAAGTGGAGAAAATAAGGAGAAATGATGAATACCATGGCACAAAAGCCGGTGACGATTTCATTTCGATCGCTTGCAAGTCTCTATGATCCTGATGATCCCTGGCCTGAAGATCGGCGTGGTCTTTCTGAAACGGCAGAAGAGCAGATTGCAATCAGGGTTGAGGGACGACTAACAGGACTTCATGCAAGGCATCTTGCACCGGTAGAGATTGAGGTGCCTGCATCTGATCTGACTGATGAACGAAAAGAATTAGTTCCCTTAGCGATAAAAACCCATTTTATGAGCAGGGCTGATGATTTCGTTCTTGAAAAACAGCGGACCATCAGGATCGGCCTTCGTGAGTTAAGGTTGACAATCGCCATATGTATTCCCTCGTTCCTGGGTATTGCGCTCTCATCCCGGCTCGAGCATGATCCCCTTGCATTAGTTATTCAAAATATTCTGGTAATCTTTTGCTGGGTTGTAATCTGGCAGCCATTCCAGTCACTGGTCTTTGACAGATGGACCCTCTCAACCAAAGCCCGGGTATACCGGCTTATCGCAACGATGGATATCAGAATGACAGGAAGGGATGGATATTAACCTCCCATCTCTCTCTCTTCCTGCTCTTCTTCTGCCATAAAGGGTTGCTCCAGAGAATGGAGGATAGGATCCGGTGTTGCAGGGATTTTTGACTCGTTTGGATACAGTGATCCTGTGGCATTCAGATTACTCATGGCCCGTGTTTCGGACTGGTTAATCGCTTCCTGGAGATTTTTACTCTCCTTTTCTCCGCCTTTTACTGCTTCAAAAGGAATGATCCCCATAAAGAGCAGGAGGAGAACGAACACAATTATCACCATTAGTATCCCAATGATTAACGGGGTTGCCGGGTTTCCTCGCGATGAAACAGGCATCTGCGCCCGGGTTATTGCATCTGGTCTTCTATGTGGTGGCATGATAGTTTGTAAGTTCTTATTGTTCTATTGCAAGGGTAATAATCATATGCTCCATACCTGGTCATTGCATTATTACTCAGTGTGGTGCCCATTGGGTGCCCCAAGTGCAACGGATTAAAAAATTTCATGCAAAAATATAGGAATTGTGGATCTTCATCAGTTCTGATGAATTGGTATCCTCCCGACTTTTTTCTCCTTTACCATGAGGATAAGGACCAGGGCGATTACCTGGATTGCCGTGCAGAACAGGAACGCAACGTCAAAAGCACTTGCCAGCTCTGCCGGTTTAAGGGTATGCGCTGCAACCTGCGCCATCTTTGGTCCAAGAGAAAATGATGCAACAAGCAGCGTTACCGTAACGCCAAGGGTAGAACCAAGGTTTGTCATCATTTTAAGCAGGCCTGAACTCATGCCACGCTCGCTTTCCGGCGATTCACTCATAATCGCACTATTTAATGGAGCATAGGCAATCCCGGCTCCGGCACCGAGGATAAAGAGATAAAGCGCAACTTCGTGGGTCTGACTACTTACCGATAGCTGGGATAAGAGGAAGAGTGCACCGATCATGACAATAAATCCAAAAATTATTGGTTTTCTCGTTCCGATAACATCTGATATCTTTCCTGCTATCGGAGCGGTGAGAATGTTTCCAACCGGAAGGGAAAGAAGTAGTGCACCGGCGGTCCCGGTTGGCAAATCCTTAACGATCTCCAGGTAGAATGGCATGAGAAACATCACGCCGGCAAGTCCCATCTGCAGAATCAGGATGTCAATATTCTGAAATGTGTAGGATCGATTTTTAAATATTGAGAGGGCGATGAGAGGTTCAGGAACCTTCTTCTCCCTGAAATAAAGGGCTGCCCCTGCGACCAGCGCCAATACAAGTCCCCCTGCCCCACTTGTTATCTCTCCTGCCTGCACGTGGTTCAGACCAATAATCAGACTGCTTAACGCGATAAAAATCAGTAATGCTCCCACCGTATCAAGCCGTGATTTTGCAGCAACCGGGGGTATAGTGGGAATTACTCTGATTCCGAGCAGGAGGGCAAGAATTCCAACCGGGATGTTTACGTAAAAGATGAATTGCCATGAGAAACTGCTGGTTAAAAATCCGCCAATTACCGGTCCGAGTGCGACTCCAAGCATCGTAAACATTGCGACTAGACCTAAAGCCTGGCCTCTGACTTTCTCTCCCATATATGCAGTAACCATGACAGAACCAAGCGCCGCGATGATAGCGCCGCCTACTGCCTGGATCATCCTGAAGAAGATGAGAAGATCTATTCCCGGGGCCATCCCGCATAGGGCTGATCCTGCAGTAAAGATGGCGAACCCTATAATGAAAATCTGTTTGTACCCTTTTATGTCACCTAGTTTAGCTGCTGCCAGAAGCAGACTGACGAGAATTATCAGATATGCGTTCAGGACCCAGGAAGCGAGGACCGTGGAGACACTGAATGCTTTTGCAATGCTTGGCAAGGCAATGTTTACGATAGTTGCATCAAGGCCGGCCATAAACGATCCGAGGGAAATAACAAGGACGATCAGAAGTTCTTTCCCTGTCATCCGTAAAGAAGGGTCTTTTTCCGGCATAGGAATCTGTAATTATCTTGTGGTGTGTCTTGATTATAAAATGCTAGGGTTTCATGGTTACTTCTGTCGTGGTTGCGAAAAACTGGATCTGGTGGCTGCTCTAATTCCTGAAACACATATTTTCTCAGGATAGTCATCCCTTCTGTGATGTGGTAAGAACAATACCTGTAAAATTGCGAAAAAAGTTATTGGGTTAGTGATGGCGCTGATTCATTTTGCATTATCTCCATAATTCCTCCGACTTCCTCCTTTACATCAGTTATCAGGGTTGTAACTTTATCCAGAGTATTTTTTGTTCCCTGCACGGTAAGGTTTAGTTCCTGGATTTTATCTCTGATGGTGGTATCTAACTGGTTAAACGAGAGTGACATCTCATGGGTAAATGACACAGTATTCTGTGTCATCATGGCATTAAACTGACAACTTCCTGTCGTGATTATGTTTAGCTCCCCGGTTGTTACAAAGGTCAGT
>Ga0351906_1046_pt1 | contig 36665 bp, 31 predicted proteins | sample BONcelHT113001E5_FD_206866 | JGI IMG/M metagenome (GOLD analysis project Ga0351906, IMG submission 206866) | Enriched cells from coal bed in the Powder River Basin, Montana, United States - BONCAT cells T11 rep1 HSBNCT.T11.300.1.E5 ... | reverse complement strand
CATCGAGTCTTTTGCCTTTTTCCTCATAAAGAGCGACATTACCGATAAAATAACTTTTTCCGTTTATCTCTCCCTCAATCCCTTTTCCGGGTATTGCCTGAAAATTGTCAACTTTTTCTGTCTCGGTATGTGATTCTTCAGCTTTTCTTCTTAACGCTTCAGAAAAAGGGTGTTCGGACTGTTTCTCGAGATTATAGGCAATACGAAGTATCTGTTCTTTAGAAAAACCGTTGACGGGCAATATATCGGAAAGCACGATTACACCCTGAGTTAGCGTCCCGGTCTTATCAAAAAGAACATACTTAGCCTTGTTGGTAAGCTCAAGAGCCTCAGCGCTTTTAATCAGGATACCTCTCTTTGCGCCTACGCCCGATGAAACCATAATCGCTGTTGGTGTTGCAAGACCAAGAGCGCATGGACATGCAATAATCAGAACGCTCACAAAGGATAAAAGGGCATTTGTCAGTTTAGGCTCAGGGCCAAAGACATACCATGCAAAAAGCGCCGCAATGCTTATAAGTATCACAATAGGAACAAATATGCCTGCCACCTTATCTGCAAGCCTCTGAACAGGGGCTTTTGTGAACTGGGCCTCTTCCACGAGGCGGATAACCTTTGACAAGACAGTATCTTTTCCAATTTTTACTACTTTCACTACTATTGAACCCTTACCGTTTATTGTTCCTCCAATTACCTCGTCGCCAATATTTTTATAAACAGGTATGCCTTCGCCGGTGATCATAGATTCATCAACATATGTATTACCTTCCGCAACTTCTCCATCAACAGGCACCTTTTCGCCGGGTCTTACCAATACCATATCATCCACTTCAATGGTGTCGATAGGAACCCTTGTCTCCTTACCATCTTTTATTAAAGCACATTCCTTCGGCGATAGTTCGTAAAGCATCTTTATGGCTGTATATGTCTTTGTTTTTGCTTTCGATTCAAGAAGCCTTCCAAACAATATCAACGTAATAATGGTTGCGCTGGAATCAAAATATGTATCAGGCTTCATACCGGCAGATATTATAATATGTGGAAAAAATGTAACAAAAGAACTATAAAAAAATGCGGCAGAAGTCCCCACTGATATAAGAGTATTCATATCGGCAGTAAAATGCCTGAGATTCAGAATTGCAGGCCTGTGGAACCTCATACCGAAATAGAACTGAACGGGCAAGGTCAGCAGGAGCAGAATAAAATTGCCATAGGGAAGCACCATCCACATAGAAAATATCATAACAACAGCACCAAAACATGCAGACCAAATGAAATCCCTCTTTAATCCCGCTTCTTCCTTTCTTGCCCTTATTGTTACATCACCCTCTATATCGACATCGTATCCTATATCACGGATAAGGGAGATGACATCCTTAAGTTCGATATCATTTTTTGGTATTATTACAGCTTTCTTCAGCGGGAAGTTAACGCGGGCTTCTTTGATATTGTCAAGCTTGTTTAATTCTCTTTCTATACGAGCAGCACACGCTGCGCAGTTCATACCGATAATCGGAAGCTCAACCTTCACTGCCATAAAACCCCTTCTGAATAAAGTTATTTAATTGCAGTACAATAAATAACTATAAGGCACAAAACAGAAAATAACAATACCACACAAATAAATGGAGTCTATTTTGTCAAATTCAGTATATTGTGGGTTTTTACGGCGAGGGAATTACAATGTCAGGCCCTTAAAAACTGACAGTTCACACATTGCATATAGGGGTTGACAATTGGTAAAAACTATATTAATATGGTTTTCTTATGAAAATTCATAAACGATTTATATTACCCTTGGCATCCGTTGTTATAATAATATCGATGTTCTACGCTAACTTTTTTGTAACGAAAGCTTTTTGTAGCAGCGATGACAAAAAAGAAATGATTATTAACGAGATTGTACAGTTTTTAAAGGACAAAAAAGTAAAATTAAGTGACAGCAGATTGGAAAGCATGGCAACAACAGTTTATGAAGAATCAAGACTATATGACTTGGATTACCGGCTTGTGCTTGCAATAATAAAAGTAGAAAGCAACTTCAGACATAACGTAACATCCCGTGATGGTTCATGGGGTTTAATGCAGATAAAACCATCTCTCGCAAAATTCATTTCGAAAAGCACCGGCTTAGTATTTAAGAACAAAAAAGATTTACATGAGCCTGATAACAATATAAAACTTGGTACTTACCATATTTCAAAACTCATGGAAGACTTCGAAAATATTCATGATATGCTTTACGCCTATAACGTTGGTCAAAACAAAGCGCGTATGAGAATAAATAAAGAAGGTAAACCGAATACCCCTTTTACCAGGCGGGTTTTAAGAGAATACCAGAAAAACACAGACGCACTTCCCGAACCATAATCAAAAAAATAGCAACACGTTTAATGAGATAACATTCTATGCTCTGACTATTCGGCTTGTTTTTTTGCTAAGATGATTTCTATTCTTCTGTTTAGAGCCCGATTAGCCATTGTATCATTGCCTGCTATTGGTCTATATTCGGCATAACCTGTAGCAGAGATTCTCTGGGGTGGAACATCCCCTCTTTCGATGAGATGCCTTACTACTTCTGTAGCCCTTCTAACGGAAAGCTCCCAGTTGGATTTAAACTCGTTTGTTTTGATAGGAACATTATCTGTATGTCCTTCTATTCTTATATGGTTATTAATCTGCTTTACAACTGGAATAATCTTATCCAGTATATTCTTCGCGCTATCCTTTAATTCAGCCTTACCTTCATCAAAAAAAGCCTTATCCATTATTCTTATGATAGTGCCTCTTTCATCAGAGAAAACAGAAAAATTATCTTTCAAGCCGTTTGCATTTACCATTGTTTTAATTTCTTGCTCAATCTTTTGTTTTATCTCATCGCTTGACGTGCTATTAACAGAAATTAACTCCATAGGAGCGGTGCCGGAAATGCTTCCTTTCTGTGCAATCCCTGTTCCACCTGCAAAAATAGCCTTTAGATGCGTAGAAACCTCCTGATATTTCTGCACATCCTGCTTTGAAAAAGTGTACATCATGATGAAGAAAGCAAGCAAAAGAGTTATAAGGTCTGCATAGGTAAGAAGCCATCTTTCGGCATTTTCATGTTCTTCACTATGCTTCTTTTTCCTCATAGCTCATCTTCACCATTACGGTTATTCGGCAGCAGAAAAGACAGAAGTTTCATCCTGATAACCCGTGGGTTGTCTCCCATGGCCAACGATATGACTCCCTCGCTTATTATTTCAAGATACAGCGCTTCATCCTGATGTTTTACCTTCAATTTATCTGATATGGGTAGATAAATAAGATTTGCCAATGCAACACCCCAGAGCGTGGCTATAAAAGCACTCGCTATGGATGCAGCCATATTCGAACTGTTTTCCATGTTGCCGAGCGCGTGGATTAAGCCAAGAACCGTTCCAATAATACCAAGGGTCGGGGAAAAACCGCCCAATTTTTGAAAGAATGTCGCACCAACCTTATGCCTTTCTTCTATGTAAGACATCTCAATTTCAAGTATTTCCCTAATTTTATTGGTCTCAAAACCATCAATAGCAAGCTGAACCGCTTTTTTCAAAAACGAATCCTCAACATTCGCCAATTCTTTCTCGAGGCTCAATAGACCATTCTTCCTCGACTTCTGCGCAAGGTCATAGATGAGATCGATCAACTGCTGGGGATTTAACTTTTTCTCAAACAGTATAACCTTCAATAGTTTGGGCAAGCTTGTTAGCTGGACAGAAGATGTTGTGATGATGGCGGCACCAAAGGTGCCACCAATGACCAGAAGCATTGCAGGCGCCTGTATCAAAGATGAGATGTGCCCGCCCTCCATTAAAAACGAGACGAGGACTGCGCCAATGCCAAGAATAAGCCCGAAAATTGTCGTAATATCCATTCGTCATTAAACCATTTTTTCTTTTTTGTAACGCAAAAATTCTCTCTCTTTAGAAAAAATAAAATTGATTAAGAGGTCCCTGTCTTCTTCGTTTATAGTTGTAAAAGTCAAGGCAGTCTCCCAATTGGCAATCCCATTTATATTGCAAACAATGCTTCGTACGACATTACATAACGATGTAATTTTCGGATATGGAGGAAATGGCAATATAACTTTCAATTCCACATGCTCGCCTTCATGCAGATTGACATCAGTTGTGAAGTTAATCCCGGCTCCGCTTATATTAACATTAATATATCTATTCTGATATAAACCATCATCCCTTGATTTATTCAAAAGATCGAGAATCATATCTAATTTTTTATCTATCAATTTTATGTATGCATGTATCTGTCCCGTTTCTTTCTCATCTTTAGAAATAATTTCCTTCAGGAAACGCATCTCATTTACCTTGTCTATAATATGAGTAGAACTATGCTTGACCGTGTTTTCAAGATTTAAGTATTCGTCATGACTGATTCTTCTGAATTCTATAGGAAGCCTGACCTCAATCCTGAAATACTCCCTGTTCTCACACTTTTTCATACACATCATTCCTTGCTATTTCAACAAAATAATCTGCTATATCAGGATCAAGCTGACTGCCTCTGCATCGCTCTATTTCATTTAGCGCATGCTCTTTTCCTAAGGCACTTCGATAAGGCCTGTTTGTGGTCATAGCATCAAAAGTATCACATACGGCAATTACACGTGAACAGACTGGTATTTCATCTTTGCTCAACGCATCAGGATAACCCCTGCCGTCATATCTTTCATGATGACTTCTTATTATTTTTGCTTCCTTAGAAAGAATATCAAATCTGCTCAGTATCTCTTCACCGTAGGCTGAATGAGATTTCATCATAAAATATTCTTCGTCTGAAAGTCCGCCAGGCTTAAGCAGTATTGAGTCAGGTATGCCAATCTTGCCGAGATCATGTACAGGCCCTACAAATCTTATTACATCTCTCTCGTAATCAGGCAGATCCATTTTGTCTGCTAAAATCAGACTCATATCAGTAACTCTATGACAATGATTTTCAGTATACGAATCTCTCTTTTGAATAGCAGCGATAAGTGACGTAAGGGTTTGGAAAACATTTTCGAAAAGACTTTCGTACAACATTCTATTTTCTATTTGAGTGGAAGCTTTCTCTGCAATAAGCTTCAAAAAGAATATATCGCTGTCCAGCATATGATCATCCTTCTTAAAACCGTTTCTTTTGCTGTCCACCATAATAAATCCTATACATTCCCCTTTTATGTTAATCGGCAGATACAATTCATTTTTATTAGAAAAGTATTTCTTTTGAGAACGAAGATTTTCAAAAAAAGCTCCTGATACTGGAACTCTGCTTTCGAGCATGCTGCCATTATTGTTTGTTTTTTCCTTATAAAGAATCAATTCTTTATTCTTATTGTCAAAAATATAGTACCCACAAGACTTTACTTCCAAAGCATCATAGATAATGTTCAACATTTTTTCATAAACATCGTTAAAAATAGTCAGGGAATTAAATTGATTCGAAATCTGGTACATGGTTGTCAGTTCTTTAATTTTCTTTTGCAATTCTCTGTTTAATAATTCAATTTTCTTTTTATCTTCAAGAGTCTGATAGATGCTTTCTTTCTCAATTAGCAGTGATCTTTCTCTTAACGCCCTTATGAGAACAAGCATTAGTTTGTCAAACTCAAAGGGTTTTATAAGAAAATCGGATGCACCTTTTTTCATTGCTTCTACAACATAATTAGGATTGTAGTAGCCTGTCACCATTACCACGGCAACAGTAGGATTGCTTATTTTTATTGAATCTAAAAGAGAAACACCGTTTGTATCTGGTAGCCTCACATCAAGGATTACAACCTCTACCTCATTTTTATCAAGGATCTCCATGGCCTCCCTGCCTGTAGGTGCAACAAGGACATTACAACCATTTAATGTTAAAAAATCAGAGAGTGCATCTATGATATCAACATTGTCATCAACCAATAATATTTTAGAACCTTCGATCATGAAGAATCCTCTTTTTGCTTTTTCATAATTACTCGATCATTAAACGACCTTTTACAAGTTTCTCCAAATTTTTTATCTCAGCAACAATCCTTTCAGTGTCGTCTCCAAACTCGGATGCTTCAATATTTGAATCTGGTTTATCATGTTGCTTATATCTTTCAATTTCATCATAAAAATTCTTCAATTTTTTAAATAATTCCCTATTAGTTTTTACAAGAAATATTTTATCTTTCGCATTTTTAACAATAACCTTCAGCTCTTCCATCCTGAAAGGCTTCACAATATAATCAAAAGCACCTATTTTAATTGCTTCCACGGCAGTATCTAAAGAAGCATATCCTGTAATAATAATAAATTCTGTCATATCATTCTTTTGTCTTATATTTTTCATCAGATCAATTCCCGTTATTTCAGGCATATTCAAGTCTGTGATAATAAGGTCATAGCGATTTTCCATATACTTCATTAAGGCATCTTTACCGTCACAGGCACCCTCAACAAAATCACCGTTATCACCGAGATATTCTTTTATAATTGATCTTAGGTCGTTGTTGTCATCAACAACAAGTATTCTGAATATATCATCTTTTTTACTCATATTTTTTCAATCTTTCTGTCATTTGCTCACCAATCCTGTCAAATAACATCTTTTTCATACCAGCTTCGGATATCATGACATTATCTTCATGTGTTATATTGCCGTTGGCAGGTTCTTTTTCAACACCTTTTACTTTAACCTTCATGTTCTTCATATAGGTTTTTATAACACTGCTTATCTGGTAGTCTGATATAGTCATAAAATTCTCTAATAACGTTATCGGACACAGGGTTTAAAACTTAAGGGTGATCAGCCTTTTTTTTCAAAAAAAACGGGCAGAGGCGGGAAGGGAAATTTTGGCGTGTATGCCTTTACTACAGATCTGTTTCTGGACAGTTCATCCATATCTTTTAACAGTTTTTTGCGCTCATTTTCTAATCTTTCAAGAATTTTTGTCTCTTTTAAGAGAAATTCTTCGTATTCTTCTGAAATGTCCACATCATTTTTCATCAAATATTCTACTGAACTGTTTCTTTCCATAAGGTCTTCAATTAGTTTGTCTACATCTTCCTCCAGCAAGGCTTTCTCCGTCAATTCAACAAATATTGTTTTCTTATCATCACCCACTGGTTTCATCTTGATCCTTTTATCGCACTTTTCGGTTTTTACTAAAGCTATTTCCACAATTCAATATAAACATGGACCGTTCTACAACCTAAAGCTCAGTCTGTAAATATTGTTTAGCATATTCATTATCAGGTTCTATTTCCAGCACTTTATTCAAATATAGATGTGCATCTTGTTCAAGCCCGGCATGCGAACACAACCGGGCCATAGCAAGTAATGTCTCAACATCGTTAGGGCTTATATTTAAGATGTCCTCATAATAGTTAACAGCTTCTTCTCCTCTTTCTGTCTGTGAATAAACATCTGCAATATTCTTTTTATAGTCTATGTTTTCTGAGTCAAGCTTGACAGCCTGGAGCAAATGATAAATTGCCTTTTCGATATTCTCCTGCTGGAAATATAGAACGCCGACATCGTTATGGACTTCTGGATTGTCTTTATCTATCTTAAGGATTATTTCAAATTGTCTAATTGCCAAATCAGTTTCTCCCTTCTCTTGTAGCAAAACAGCTTTTTTATAAAGGTTTTCTGTTATTTCTTTCTCATCATCGACAGAATAAGATTCTTCGCCTGCATTCTTTTTCACACTGGAAGAAGATAATTCTGTTTCAAAAGGCAAAGGAATGTAATACTTTGAAGGATCACTGGTTGTCAACGAGATACTGTAAGAACCATAAGGTGTGACCGCAGGAATATTCCATTTAGTTTTAAATATACCCCAGTTTTTTTCTAAGCTCTGCTGGTAATCTATGTTCAGCGCATCGAATGTTTGACCGCCAATATGATGAATGAAAACATCTTTGGCAATTCTGGCCTTAAATCCGGCAATGGCGGCACGAATACAGAAATCATCATCTTCAAAATTGCCGGCACCGAATTTTTCATCAAGACCTCCTATTCTATCAACTACCGCCCGGCGGGCCATAAGACAAAAACCAACAACACGGAATATTTCGTCGCTCTGTCCACGATATTTATCAGCCAGTTGCATTGCGAACCGATGCATTTGTTTCATATTTTTGTATGGGACATTATTGATCAATTGCGGTCCGGATACGTAGTTTGACGTTGGCCCCACCAGACCCGCTTCTGGGTGATTTCTAAATACCGCCAGCATGCGGGTAAGCCACCCATGTGTCACTACCGTATCGTTGTTGAGCAGCAGCACATATTCTCCCCCGGCCAAGACCAGGCCCTGATTATTGCCGGCTGCAAAACCCCTGTTTTCTTTGTTGAAAATCACTTGCACATTCGGATGCGCCGACCGATACTGGAGCAGATAATCGGGAGTCCCATCGGTAGAGGCATTATCCACAATGATGATTTCGTGTGCCTCGGGTGTATATTTTTCGATGCTTTCCAGGCAAAGTCTTGTATGTTCAAGCTGATTATGCACAAGTATGATAATCGAGACGATATTCTTTAGAATTTCAGTCTTTACCGCCGCCGGAACATGCTGGACGCCTCCACTGGAATCCCCGGACCATATTGCTTGAAATTCGGCCATTATTTCCTTCCGGTTTGGTATCATGTTGATTGCGGAGCGATTCTTATTATTGATTGTCTCCCTGTTTTTAATGAATTCAGATTGACGGGATGAAGTCATTGTAGTGCCATCTGTGCGCCAGTTCACCTGCACCGTGGGTTTCTTTATGTGCTTGAAGGGAGTGAGGGCGGAAAGCCTTATCCAGAAGTCCCAGTCCTCCAGTGTGCTCATGGACTCGTCAAAAAGACCGGCTCTTAATGCCAGATTTCTGTCAAAAACAAAACAATTGACAGGGGATATATTTCCAAGGAGAAGCTTATTGCGATCATAATCCATCGAATAGGCAACATGCTTCCCGGTCAGTTTATAACCATTTTCAGTTTTCTGGTACGTTGCCCGTACTGCATCGGTGTAAATGACTTGTTGATATTCGCTTAATTCGCCCACGGCTGTTTCAAGATGAGTCGGATAAAATATATCATCATCATCAAGAAGGGCTACATATTGTCCGGAAGCATTCCTTATTCCTGTGTTTCTTGCAGCAGCAAGCCCTCTGTTCCTGTTGTGCCTGATATAAACTATATTGTTGTTTTTATTGAGAGAAGAGATAATATTTTCAACATCTGCGCCACAATCGTTCACAACGACTATCTCTATATTGCCATAAGTCTGTTCAAGAATACTCTTCAACGCAACAGCAAGCCAGTCGGGTCTGTTATAGGTTGGCACAATGACAGAAAATAAGGGTGAAATTGCATCAATTGATTTAAGGAGCACATCCCATTGGTTTTTTATTGACTCCGGACCGATTTCCGATCCCTCCATATCCCATTGCATAATATGCGACCCAATATCATTTGGACTGATTGTATTTCCGCAACTCCTACATTCTGGAATTGAACATGTTTCACCTTGTTGAGAAGATATCCTTAGCGCCCTGTATGGCTCGCTATTCCAGAATGCGTCAACAGGGCTGTGTAGTACGTTTCCAAAATCGTAACTACCGCTTTCAACCTTTTCCCTGAAATGAACTTCCGAGCCGCCGCATGGATATATTTCACCGTCAAAACCCACCATAAGCTGCATCATTGGCCATGTGCATACACAAGGTGTTGCGTGTTCAACGAATAGCGGTTCATGGGTAAGACCGATTCCATATTGCCGGGCCAGTGTTTTGGCCTTCAAGACCATTTCGTCTGAGAGTTTCTGATGAAAGAAGAGCGATGCATTGTTCTCCAGGCGGTTTGCCGGCTCTTCGATGTTTGTATGACGTATCCGTTCCGGATAGAAACGGGTATAGAACAGATTGATGCTGTTGATTCCTATTTCTCTCCCCACCTCGACCAGTCGGGGAAGGTCCTCTATGTTCAGGCGGTTTATCGCAGCAGAGAACTGCAAGGCTACCGGCTTGCCAGATTTGTTTCTCTGTTCGATAAATGATTTTGCGTTTTTGCAGACCATGTCGAATCCGTCAATTTGCATGATCCGTTTGTAGGAAACGCGGGTTGCCGAGTTTATCGATATATTCACCTGGGCAACTTCGCTTTCGATAAGGTGTCCTGAAAGCGTTGCCGAAAGGGCGAGGCCATTGGTCGTAACAGAGATACTGATATGAGGATAGGTCTTTTTGACAAACTGAATGATCTGGATGAGATCCTTGTTCAGCAGGGGATCGCCTGCGCCAGCGAGAACGATGGCGCCGACGTTCTCAAGCTTCAGGTTTGCAGCCATGGTCTTGAATTTTTCGAGGGTGATCATTCTGCCGCTCTTGCTTCTGAAATAATCGCCACCACACATGATGCATCTCGCATTGCACTTATCGATCATAAGGAAATGCACTTGTACCGGATAACTGTCGAGATAGATGTTCCGCCTTTCTATATTACTCTGGATCTTTACGAGATTATGTTTGAGTATATTAGCATCCATTGCGGCTCCTGTTGTGTGTGTCGAATTCTCTGGCCATGAACAGCGCAAGCTCCTTGAAGTCATGCCTTGTCATATTGTCACCTGTAAAAAAGTTCTCCGTGCTTGATTGTGAGTGTTGTGAAAAGTCGAGGTCACTGCTGACTATGCCTTGCGACTCCAATTCATCCCATATTCTGGTTCCTGGAAGTGGATTGAATATATTGATCTCCGCATAGCCCGGATCCAATTCTTTCATAAATGCAAGGGTCTCAAGTATCTGTTCCTTTGTTTCTCCAGGATACCCCATGATAAAGAACCCAAGCCAGGGGATACCGGCGGCATTGACTATCGCGGTTTGTTGCCGGATAAATTCACGGGTCATCTTCTTGTCAATCTTCTGCAGGATTGTGTCGTCCCCGGATTCTATGCCAAAGAGGGCCGTTGTGCACCCTGCTGCCTTGAGCTGTAGCAGAATGTCCCGGTCAATAACATCGAGCCTTGTGATGCAACTGAAGTTAAGGCCCTTGAATTTTCTTAGCCCAGTCATCAGCTCGCTGATATAAGGTCGGTCGCTTGTAAATGTATCATCCCAGAAGTTAACATGGCGTGACGGCCCCCGTTGAAACAGGTAATCGATTTCCTGAATGATATTGGCTACGCTCCTTCGCCGCACCTTGCGTTTCCAGATAACCTGGGCGCCGCAATAGCTGCAATTAAATGGGCATCCCCGGCTTGCCATAATGTTGTTTTCCGAGACGTATCCGCCGTTGATCATCAGATCGCGGTCTGCTACGGGCAGGACATCAAGGTTGCTCAGCAGTTCTCTCGGGTTGTTGGTGATAACATGCGCATTCTCCTTATAGATCAGGCCGTTAATGTGCGAAAAATCTGGCCTGGGATTACACAGTCGATTTATCAGCTCCAGAAAGGTTATCTCACCTTCGCCAACAACGGCAAAGTCTATGTTTTGATCCTGTATAAGCTTGGGGCCAAACATTGAGGAGTGGTGGCCACCGATCGCCACCAGGATGTTCCGGTTGATTGATTTCGCTATCTCTGCTATACGGAGAGCCATGGGATACTTGCTTGTCATTGTTGTTATGCCGATTACGTCGGGATCGAATTTTCGTATCGTATCGCCTATCTCTTTCCAAACAAAATGGTCTTTGTCCTGAAGCAAAATCCGGATCATGTGCTGGTTGGAGAAAGTATATTCATACGTAGCGGTCTTTCCAATCAAATCTCTGTTGAAATCAGCGTCATAAATAGCGACGGCATGATTATTCATCGACAAAATAGTGCCAATGGTACCGAAACTTAATGGAAATCTGCAGTTTCCCAGTCCCAGAAACCGGGCATAAGGCGGGCTAATGAGAAGTATTCTTAATTTATCTTTATGAAGCGTCGTCATGGTCTGCTGCTTCGCCTTATGCATTCAAAGGTTTACAATCTCAATAAGTAACCGGTGTCCTAATCAAGGATCAATCCCATTAATTAACCGCAAATAACAGCATGTCCAATCGGGCATCGGCCACAAACAGGTGGTAGATGGCCTCTTTGCACATCCTGGCGGAAGGTGTGACCGGCCTTTCCATTCCACAGGGAAACCGGATCGTCCAGGAACACGTTGCCCCAGACTATTCGCTCTGGCATGTTGACCGTATTTCCTAGGACGGTTTGTATCTGTTCGCCGAGAAAATTGCATGGCACTAAATTTCCCTCGATGTCAACGTGCATAGCGCGTGTAACGTGGCAGATTCCCCTGCGCAGCCGCGTCGTGTGATGGTGCAGCATTATGCCTGACTGTGCTGCCCGTTGCGCAGCCTGTTGGAATAATTCATCGATCTCCGGCAACCCCGTCTCCGAATACAAACATTGATCAACCACAGCGGCATCGTAGGCAATGAAACCGGATATCAGGATTTGTTCAATTCCCAGACCGAAGCACAAATCAACATATTCATTAAGCTCATTGATATTACTACGGTTGGCGACAAAATTGGTCCACAGATGAAGTCGCCCGGCAAAAGCCTTTTTAACTTGGCGTATATTATTTATCACGCGGTCAAAGTCTACGCCCGTCTTAAAGGCCTCTACCGTTGATTTGCGTGACCCGTCAAGGGAAATTATAAATGTGTTCACATTATGTTCCAGGAACGGCCGGATTCGATCGACTGTTAAAAGCATACCATTGGTGTATATAGGGATAGCGGGGCGTGTATGCCGAGACCTTATCCGGCGAATCATTGTCAAAAAATCCCTATGCAACAGTGCCTCAACAGACCCGAAGCTGATTTCTTGCGCCCTGGCCAACAATGGATCCAGCCGGTCCAATAATCGTTCAAAATCGGCCAATGGCATACTGGGTTTGCGCTTTCGATGAATGTGTTGCTGATAGCAATTACTGCAATGGAGGTTGCAAACCGTCAGTATTTCTATGTCGATTACCGTAGGCCAATCGTAAAATGTTTCCCCTGTAACTGTAACCGGGGCTGTATCAACAGACCAGTCTTTATTCCCGTCTGACGCAACATCGTCGCGGATCGTTTTTACATTACAATAGCGGGATTCCTGTCCAGTGGCTACCCAGTGAAGGAACTGATTCACGCGTTTTTCCGTTGTATGGTATGTCAAAAGCTTGTCTCGCGCGTTTGTCGCTATTTGCTGTCCAAATTCAGGATCCCGGAGGACATACTGGATGTGTTCTACCAACGCCATCGGGTCATCCTTCAGATAAAGGAGAAAATCCCTGCCGTCTTCAAATTCCGATTCAAGCATGGGGCGGTCGCCTATCCTGGCTGTAATTACCGGACGTCCCGAAGCCATTCCTTCGTAGGTCGTACCGGTATAAATTTTCCCGAAAGATGGGAGACAGACCACTGCGCATCCTTCCGACATACTGTTCATGTAGAGCATAAATGAATGCGATCTTATTTTACGCAAAGCCAGCAGATACTGATCATACAGGGAGAGCTCAAAAGATGCACTTGAGATTGTATTTTGAGCGAGAATCTGTAATTCATCAAAGAAACGGGGCAAAGCGGTGAAATTGTCGGCAGAGGGTGCCTGATTGATCAGGTTCTTCAATTCAGGTATCTCCAACCAACGGGCACGCTCGCCGTAAGGCGTTCCCCTGAAAATAGGTTTCATCTGAGGAGCAAGGGTAATATCCTTGCGGATGAATCGCTCAGGGATCGGCATGATAAACCATGATACCGGCACCGAATGAAGACTGCGGATCAGGGGAAGGTCTTTTTCGTCTGGAGTCATGATATGGGTCATGTATTTGCCGGTTTTTTCCAATGAGTAACGGGCATAGGCTAAAGCAGGGTTACCCCTGTGTTCCACAGGGGTATACTCCAGGGACTCCATTATAAAGCCCAAACGAACCGGCGCCAGACTCGCGAGCCATTCGAAGTCTTTTTCCTGAAGCTGATAGCCACCACATCCCCCCGGCTCAAAGGAATGGGTAATGTCATTGATCCAAACCTGATCGAATTTTCTTCCGGCGCAAAGTTCTTTGGCTCTCGGAATCCAGGGGGTCATAAGCGTAAACAGATCAACATCATTGGCCCTCAACCCCTCTTCAAGACCGAGATGCCATGTGTAACCCCACATTTTTGCCCGCTGCCATTTATAGAGCTCGTGTTGAACAAAAAGAATCTTAAGTTTATCAGCCATGATGTTGGTATCCTTTTACTTAGTGTATATCAAAGGACCGCATAATAGATCACTTGACTTCCCAGCGTGTCAAAACGGAAAGGCACATGCAATAGTGGCGCAAGCACAGACTTCAGACGTTCTTGCTTTTCAGGAGCGATATAAAAAAGAATGAAACCGCCGCCGCCCGCTCCCAGTATTTTCCCGCCCAGTGCTCCGGCTTCCAACCCTTTATGATAGATGTCATCAATCTGGGAATTGGAAACTTTGTCTGATAGGCCTCTCTTTAACAACCATCCTTCGTGCAGTAATCTTCCAAAATCGTCATAGCCATCAATACCGTCACTAAGGATATCAATGGCAGAATCAACTAGCCGCTGCATGGCTCGGAGTTCATGTTTCTTTTTATCCAGATTCTGGAGCTTTTCTTTTTCAATTTCTACGGCAAATCGAGCAAAGCCTGTAAAAAAAAGCATGAGATGACTCTGCAGATACATAAGATTTTCGTTGGAGATGGTTACCGGATTCACTTCAATATTGTTTGCCGAGAAAATTATTTTATTCAAGCCACCGAAAGACACGGCAATCTGATCTTGAGAACCAACTGCCTCTTTAATCATCTCCTGTTCCACGTGGATAGCTTCAAACGCTAATCTTTTCTTGTTTATCATCTTTCCCTGTAAAGCATAAAGGGCATTGAGGAGACCAACGGTGAAGGCCGAACTAGACCCAAGTCCTGAATGAGAGGGAAGATCGCCGTCATGTTGCATGACTAATCCTTCTGCAATGTTCATAAAACGGTACACTTCCCGCACTGCCGGATGTTCGATTTCATCGATTTCATTGAAGGCTTCATGCTTTGAAAAAAATACAATTTTATGTTTGAAATCAAAAAAGGGCGGCAGCTTGCGGCAATGAACATAGCAGTATTTGTCGATGGTTGTAGACAGTACGGCCCCCTCATGTTCCCGGTACCATGCCGGAAAATCAGTACCGCCACCAAAGAATGAAATGCGAAAGGGGGTTCTCGTTATAATCACAAGGAACCTCTGAACCAGTCGATTGTTTTCTTCAAACCTTCTTCTATAGGTGTTTTTGCCCTGAACCCGAGTTGTTTCGCTGCTTTCGATGAGTCAATCAACCGCTTGGGAATCATTGTAGGTTTGGAGGTATCATACATGATCCTGGCGTTGTCATAACCATCTATCCGAATCATCGTTTCAAGAAGATCACAAAGAACATATTCGTTGCCACTGGCAATATTCACAACGTCAAACCCATCAATCCTCTCCATTGCCAGCAACAAACCTTCAACCATGTCATCTATATAAATAAAATCTTTTACATCTTTGCCGTCTCCCCATACGGAAATGGGGTCATGCCTTTCCACGACGCGGCGAATAAGGGCAGGCAAAACATGAGAGGTTTCCCATTCAAAATCATCGAGGGGGCCGTAGATGTTTGCCGGTCGGACAATAACGGTCTCCATAGGTTTTTTGATACGGGTTGCATACATTTCACACATCAATTCGCTGAAACGCTTCATCCAGGCCACTATGAAGTATTTTTCAAAAAATTCATTTGTAACATCGCATTCTTTTACCGGATAATCCGTTACGGGATAAACCGTATTAGTGCTTATGAACAAAACCTTTTTAACGCCGGCAGCGTATGCGGCCTCCAGCATCAGGGCATTCATAATGAGATTTGGCGTCAAGTGAACGAGGGGTGTTTTCTCCATGACTGCCGCACCGGATGTATTTGCCGCACAAAGAAAGATATAATCTATATTGTGGCAAACCTTGGCGCAATCTTCAGGTTTTTGAAGATCGCACAGAACATAGTCAATGCCAGCATCTTTGATAACGGCATTCTTCCTATGCAGGGTTGCTCTGACATTTGCACCCGATTCAATCAGTCGCTTAACTAAATTGGCGCCGACAAATCCCGCTCCACCGGTAACAAGTATATTTTTTCCTGAAAACATAAAAGATCCTCCTTGAATGATAAAAAGTTATTAATCAACAAAGTGTCCGGATTCATCCCGCTGGGAAAGAATCGGATTTTTTACCGGCCACCAGATATTAAATCTGGGATCGTTCCACAAAACGGTGAACTGCCCTTTGGGATTGTAATAAGTATTTTGTTTGTAATGAAAGATGGCCTTTTCAGTCAATACAAGGTGTCCGTTGCCGTATCTGGGAGGCACAAGAACCTGTAAACAATTCCTGTCTGATAGCGTGAACCCTTCCCATTGGCCAAAATGTGACGAATTTTCATCGTAATTAATGACAACAAGATAAAAACTCCCGTAAAGGCAGGAGATCAGTTTCCAGGTTTCAGCATCGCCATGAATGCCCCGGAGAACATGTTGAGAAGAAGTGGATATGTCATCCTGAATAAAGTTGACTTCGATTCCACTTTTTTTATAGATTTCTTCATTATATGTTTCAACGTAATATCCCCGATAGTCTTCAAATCGATCAAGCTTGACAAGGCGAACACCTTCCATTTTGGCCTTTTCTATAGTAACCATATATTCTCCTGCCCTTTTTATTTGAAATAATTCTTTTTTGATAAATGTTCTTCCTGATTCACAAGAAACCATTCCCATGTCTGCTTCAAGCCTTCAATCAAGGATACTGTGGGATCGTAACCGAGCATCTCGCGGGCAAGGGAGATGTCCATCACCCGTTTTGGAAAGCCCGACGATTTAGTATCATCAAAACGATAATCAAAGGGAATGAATTTGTTCAACGTTTCTACAAGTTCACGGATAGTGTACCCTTGGCCACTTCCAAGATTTATATAACGGCCTTGCGTGCCATGATACAAAGCGAGAATAACCCCTTCCGCTACATCTCTGCTATAAGCAAAATCCCTGATAGCAGAACCATCTCCCCAGACAACAAGTGGATCTTCTCCATGGTATATGCGATGCATCAGAGAGGGAATCACCATGGCATTCTGGGGATCGAAATTGTCACCAGGACCATAAACATTACATGGTCTGACTACAGCAAAGTTTTCCAGTCCGTACTGGGTTCGATATGCCTGCACCTGCATTTCAGCCATCCGCTTGGCCCACCCTGGAAACATATCCATTGGCGGTTCGGTTTCCAGAGACTCAGATTCTTTGAAAACCTCAGCACTGCCGTAAGCGCCAATGGAGCTTGTGTATACTACCTTGCGTACATTATTCACCCGGCACGCCTCCAGCATATTTGTATTCATCATGAGGAGAGGTACAAAAAAACTTGCTGGTTTCTTTACTGTTACATCTATCGACCCCTTGATGCCAGCAATGTGGAAGACAAAATCTACGTTTCGGGTAATTTCCTTACAGAAGTTGAAATCGCTAAGATCTCCGAAAACATATTCTGCTAAGGAATTTATCTTCAGATTGTCCAGTGAAACGCTTCGCACTTTCGTGCCTAATTCACATAGAACATTGACAATTTCCCTTCCGATCAAGCCTGTGCCGCCAGTAACGACAGCGGTTCCTCCGCCTAATATCTTTCTTAAATCTTCAGGTAGGGTCATAAATTATCTCCTTTCAGTTTTTTTGTGGAGGCATATTCAGAATTCATTTTCCCCTCAATATGACATTCCACGACTTCTTAGGTATGCCTGTAAATGTTGTATGTTTTCTATGATCCGTTCGTTGCTGAATGCCTTTCCCCACTTTCCTTCGGATTCATACTCAAAGGGAAGCCCAAAATGTTCTTCGTCTGAAAACCGGAACATAAGATGTGCGTGCCTGCTCCAGTCGCTGCTGATCCACTTTATGCCATATTCTTCTTTCTTTTCAAAAATCGGGGAACCAGGCATGGGACAAAAACCGGAAACATTAACGAAATCAGGCGATGTTTCTTCTATAAACGAAATTGTCTGGTCAAGAATGTCAGGAGACTCGCCTGGCAATCCTATAATGAGACACATTTTTATTCTAATGCCAAGATTTTTGCAAATGCTGATGCATTCACGCACCTGATCAACGGTTTGCTTTTTATTTATAATATCCAGTACTCTTTGCGATGCGCTTTCCGCTCCTATGGCAAGCTCCACACAACCTGTTTGCCTGGCCAGCTCAAATAAATGTTTGGGTGCCCCCACCTTAGTCTGTCCCCGCCATATTACATTTGTGCTACCTATGGCCTCCAGGTACGGAATTGCTACTTTAGGGGAAAGGGGAATACAGATCTCATCGCGCAGATTTAGCCCGTCTATTTTGTATTCACCCTTGAGATATAATATCTCGTCGCGAACCTGTTCCGGGGTGCGCATCTGGATTGCGTGAGGGAAATTATATACACAGTATGCGCAGCGGAAGTTACATCCTCGCGACATCATGGCTGAAGACCCTCTGACGCCGCCATATATTTTGAAAAGCTCCGTGTTGACAATCGACTCTTCAGGTAAAAAACTGCGGCGGGGCATCGGGTAGTTGCGATAAAGAACATTGCTCCAATCTGAATTATACTGGCGTTGAATGTTATTGCATCCGGAGAGATCGTCAATGATCTGCTTGAAAGACTCTTCACCTGGTCCAAGCACAATGGCATCAAAGGTCTTTTTGCTTTCTTCAGGAAAAACATGGACATGCACACCACCGGCGGCATGAAGCGCTTTGGGATAAACGCGTCGTAGCGCTGCAATGATGGATTCAACCTCAAGAAAATCAGCGGTTTTCCCGATCCAATGAAGATACAGATCCTTTTCAGGGATAATATCGTCAATAGTATCAGCGGAAATAGCTGGTTTATTTCTTCTGGTCTCCCTCAGATCAATAACACTGACTGAAACCTTGCCCTGATAATGCTCATCAAGGACTGTAGCAAAATACAGTTCGTTGAGGGGTTGTAATTTAAACGGGTCGTTGAAGTAATGCCAGGTTGGTACTATAAGGCCCACGGATATCATAAATTGTCTCCTTTATTTGTCCCGGAATACTTCGCAATAGAGTTCTTATATCGTGCCACCATTTTCCTGATACCTGTTTCCATATCAGTTTTTGGTTTAAAACCAAGCTGTTCTTGAGATTTCCGTACATCAAGAACACGGCGGCCACCGGTTATCGGTCGGATATTATTATAAACAATGGATGCATCTTTGTGGTCATCAACACGCAATATGATTTCCAGCAATTCGTTTACGCTGTATTCTCTGCCAAAGGCAACATTGAAGACATTAAATACCTCCGGCCTTTCCATTGCCGACAAACACGCATCAAACAGATCATCGGCATAAATCATATCCCGCCTGACTTCCCCGCTACCCCATACCTCGATGGGCTCTTCACGATCAACAGATTTTTTGATCAGAGCAGGCAGCATATGGGCCGTTGCGGGATTGAAGTCTTCATATTCTCCATAGATAGTGCTCGGACGGATTACCACAATTGGAAGGGGGGTCTTTAATTTTGTTGCAAAAATCCGGCAGAGTATTTCAGTGTACCGGAACATCCATCCTACGGAGAAATAGACTTCAGCCGGGTCACCCCTGAACATGTCGTCTTCCTGCAGCAATTTGTCCTGAGCCGGATAGCCCGTGGAACTGCTTATAAACAATAATTTCTTTACATCGGCATGGTACGCGGCCTCCAGCATTTGAGTATTGATTAGAATATTTTTGGTCAGGGGGGTCACGGGATCGGCCGCCAATACAGGGGCAGTCATCAGAATCCCGGCAAATGAAAGCACATAATCGCTTCCCGAGACTGCCTTCCAGCACTCATCCGCTTTGGTAAGGTCCGCTTTGCAATAGCTGATGTTGTCAGCGAATATAAATGGCTCCCTGTTATTATAGATGGCCTTTATGGTAATGCCGGGCTGATCCCGTAACCTGGCCAGGGCGGTTGTCCCCATAAGACCGGTGGCACCAGCAATAACGTATTTACCGGTGAGCATATAGTGCCCTCTTTCTCAGCAAAGCTGTAATAGACATCAAAAAACTCGACATTCGCCACCATCAACTACAATTGAGGCCCCGTTTAACAAGCTTGCATTTTGAGAACAGGCAAACACGACAACGCTTGCCACTTCCTCCGGAGTTCCAAGCCTGCCCAGTGGCAGCTCCCTATCAATCATTTTTTGGAATTCAATTGGATTTGCCTCTTGCTCCTGGCACCAGCCGGTATCCGGTATCATGATGCGTCCGGGAGCTATGCTGTTGAAGGTGATTCCGTGGCGGATGAATTCCGGTTTCATGGACAGATTCTTCATAAGAACTGTTTCTGCGCACTTGGCAAGATTGAACCATGGTCTACCGCCAGCTTGTTTTCCATGAATCGAAGAGATGGTGATTACTCGCCCCCAATTGCGTTGTTTCATGTAAGGTAGAATCTTTACGGTAAACCTCACGGCAGCGAAAACATTCTTGTCGTAAACCTCGGTCCAGACCTTTTCCGGCGTTTCAAGAATATCATCACTACCCCATCGTCCACCGCCACCGGCATTATTTATCAGGATATCTATATATCCCCATTCTCCAATGACCTTTTCGACAACTCTGTCGATATCCTCCGGAACCAGAACATCCGCCTGGATGGCAAGACACTGTGTGCCTTTGGAAAGGACCATCCCCCTGGCCGCTTCCAGCCGTTCCTTGCCGCGGCTGCACAGGGCAACATTACAACCTTCTTCGGCAAGAGCCGAGGCAGTGCTCAAGCCAATTCCGTGGCTTCCTCCCGTCACAAGAGCATTTTTACCCTTTATTCCCAAATTCATTCTTTACCTCTCTTTGGTCTCCAGATGATAAGTGAGTAGCCTTCCATCATTAAACTGCCAAAACCTGTCCGCTTTGTTTTTAGTATTTCCAGTTTCCCTTCCTGTTCCAATTGCTGTATAAAGGGTAAATAGCCTTTTGTATATCCCCGCTTATCATGGAATCTGGCGGCAAGATAATCAAAAATGTTTTTTTGATCGTACAGTTCGGCAATGGGCTCTATATGCACGCAAAGTCCGGGCGAATTGTCCAGGATATAGTCCAGGAACCTGTAAAACTTCCCGCCAAGTTGTTCAATGACTCCAAAAGTAAACACGAGACTGTCGCTGCAGAGACGGTATGACATGTCGGGGTCAATCATGTTGAATAATTTACCGGTTATGTTATGTCCGAGAGCTGTGCCGAGCTTGCCGACCAATTGACATGATGATGGCACGAAATCAAGACCTACAAGCGATTTATCGGGAAACATATGTGCCAGTTCTGCTAAATTGTGTCCAGTGCCACACCCAAACTCATATATAGTTCCATAGTCCTTGAAATAGGTCGAAAAAAGCCATAAGCGGAGCGCTTTCACAAAATCAAGCTCGAACTCTATGTTTTCTGCCTTTACATAATTGCCAAATAACCTGTAATATTGGTTGGGTCTTATGAATCTAGGCACCAGTTTTTTTAGGTCATAGCCGGATTCAATAAACTCATTCAGATTTTCCTCCCAGCCCTTGTTCCAGGCATTTTCTCGCTCCGGTGCGGCTATTACCTGTTGATCAGCGTCAGTTTTGGCCAATATTTCCAGCATCAGCTGTTCCTTTTCGGAACCGTCCACCACAACATACCTATAATTGGTTGAACGTATGAATTTCTGACATTCCTCGGGGATATCTTCCGGCGATACTGCAAACGCCCGTGCGAAATCCTCTACCGTCAACAAATAAGTATTTCTTCTCATGAAATGCAAAATGTTATCTCTTATGGCTGTTGCATCAATGCCGCCTGTCGCCCTCATCCACTCCCTATCCCCATACCCCTCCGGGTAAAAATCAGCCATTCCCAGCCGTTTAACAGGAAGCGATGTGCCGGAGTCTACAAGCAGTTCAATAACGGCACTTCCCAGACCACCCGGAAGTGTATGCTCCTCTACCGTTACTATCGCCTCATACCGGCTGACCAATTCCACAAGTTTGTTGCCTATAGGCTTAATTCGGAATATATCAAGAACGCCTGCGTCAATGTCTTCCTTCTCTAAAGCTTCGGCAACATGTAATGCAACGTGTGTCATGCATCCAGTTGCAATAAGGAGGAGGTTCTGCCCCTCTCTCAGGGTAATCATGCCGGCAGACAAATCATCCGAGGAATTGTGCAATTGAGGGTATTCACCTTTGTCCAGCCTCACATATACCGGTCCGGAAGCACAATATGCTTTTCGTGCGGCATCTTGTGCAGTTGCTTGGTCACTGGGATTATAAATTGTCATTCCCGGCAATGCCCGCATGATCGACACATCTTCGATGGCATGGTGGGTAGGGCCGTCGCTGGAATAGGTAAAACCTGCACCGGCTCCGACGATGGTTACTGGAATGTTCATGACGCAAAGATCCACCTTGATTTGTTCAAGGCAACGCAGGGTAATAAAAGGAATGATGGCGTAGATAAAAACCTTTTTTCCTGTCAGTGCCAGGCCGGTGGCAACACTTACCATGTTCTGTTCGGCAATTCCGACATTTATAAAACGGTCGGGAAAATCGTGTCTGAAACGCTCCAAACTGAATGCTCCCATGTCGGCGGTCATGAAGATGACAGAATCATCTTCTTTGGCAATTTCGTAGAGTTCATCAAAAAGGGCATCACGTATATCAATCAGTTGGTTCATAGGTATATCCTTTTGTTTCTAATCTCGTGGCCAATCAGGATCAAGTTCTTTCCTGGCAATAGCCAACTCATCGCCAGTCGGGATAGAATGATGCCATTTGAGTTTGCCTTCCATGAAGGAAACTCCCTTGCCTTTTACTGTATTGGCAATAATTGCAAGTGGTTTTGAGGAGGTCCGCGTGGGAAGGTCACCAAAAGACATGAGCAGTTCTTTGAAGGAGTGACCGACTATATCTCTTACTTCCCAGCCAAAGGCCTCCAACTTATTTGCGAGAGGATCCAAGGGCGCGCAATCCTCGGTAAAGTCCAGAACGCACTGGCGGTTTCGATCAACAATGAGCGTCAGGTTTGACAAACAATGATGTGCCGCAAAAACAATCGCTTCCCAGACTGAACCTTCGCTGCACTCACCGTCGCCAGCCAGCACGAAAACCCTGTAGCCCGCCCCGTCCATTTTTGCACCGAGAGCAATGCCAGCACCAATCCCTATGCCGTGCCCCAGAGACCCTGTATCTGCTTCTATGCCGGGAATCCGTCGGTCGGGATGTCCACCGAGCATGCTGCTGTTTTTACAATAAGTAGGTAATTCCTTGGCATCAAAATATCCAAGATCTGCTAGAATGGCAAAAAGAGCTGTACCTGAATGCCCCTTACTTAGTATTAAACGGTCTCTTTGATTCCATAGCGGATTACGAGAGTCATGTTTCAAGATACCGCCATAATACAAAGCAACGAGAATATCCGTGCAGGAGAACGCTCCTCCAATATGTCCTTTTTTTGCGGATGCTATCATCTCCAATATCTGCCTTCTGACCCATTTTGCTTTTTTCTTTAGATTTTCAAAATCTATTTCCTTCATTAAAAAGGTCCTTTAAATTTTTTATATACATCAGCCATCGAATGCTCATCAGGCAACAGGATGCCGTGGCTCGCTTTGCCGGTTACAGTTCTTGCTACGGCATCGGTTAAAGTCTGTAAATTGGGATAGAAATAGTCTTCCAATGTTTTGGCGGTAGGGCAAGTTGTCGGTTGCGTCCCTAATGTGATAACAGGAGCCTTAAGAGAAGTTGGCGATTTTTCACAAATAATTCTGCATATTTCTGCGCAAACTCCGTAGGCTTGCCAACCTGTATCTGCGATGATCAGCCTGCCCGTTTTATTTACACTGTTCATGACCATTTCTTTGTCAGGGTGCGAGATGCAGTTCAGATCTATGATTTCACACTCTATTCCAGCGTTTTTTGAGAGATATTGGGCGGCCCTCAAAGCTTCCAGTGCCATAATTGATGTTGCAACAATCGTTATGTCGGTTCCCTTGCGCACGAGATGGGACGATAGCGGTTTATTGCTTGAATGCTCTGTGGTTTGTTCAATATTAAATTTTACATCATAAAGCAAACGATGCTCTATTGATATTACGGGGCCACTATATGAATGTATGATGTAGGGATAATCGGTCAATATTGAATCAGCGCAACTGGGCATGACGACTGTCAATCCGGGTACATGAGCAAAGAATGACTGCAGGCTTTGAGAGTGTTGAGATCCTTGTCCCCAACTCCGTCCGATCACCATTCTGATAAGCATCGGGCATTCAAAACGCCCACCGAACATATACTTATATTTCGCAATCAGGTTGACGATTTGATTCATACAACAGAGGGCAAAATCAACCCTCATGTGTGTATTGATAGGATAAAGACCATTGAGGGCTGCGCCCAGGGCGATTCCTGCCATTGCTTCCTCAGCCAGCGGTGTTTCAAAGACACGGTCGCTCCCATATTTGTTTGCAAGATCTAATGTTGTGCCAAAGAGCCCCTTATGATCAGCAACTCCTTGACCCATAATAACAACACGGGGATTACGTGAAAGGGCATCATCCATTGCATGAAAAAGTGATTCTCTGTAAGTTGCGGTATTTCCGGAAAATATTTTCATCAGGCTGTTTTCATTGGTTGAATTTGTCATAAACAATACCCCTGTTTGACTTAGATTACATCTGTTAAGAGATCTTCCGCTTGCGGCCAGGGACTATTCTCAGCAAACATCACCGCTTCCTCAATTTCTTCCTCTATGGACGCCTTATGCTTGTCAATAAGTTTCGTTTCAAAAATTAAGGGGTCTTTTTGTTTCCATTCGCTTATTTCATTTATTGACCTGTATCCAGCATTATAATCATCATTTACTCCAACATGTTCCAAATAGCGAAATGTTCTAATCTCAATGTATTGCGGTAATCTTGTTGCACGCACTTCGATGGCAAGTGCTGAAAACGCCTGATAGACCATGAGCATGTCATGACCTTCCGCACAATAATGGGCAGGAAGTCCATATGATACCGCATGATCAAGAATCTTGTAGGCCTGACGTGCAGATGTTCTTGTATTGACGGCAAGATCGTTGTTTTCGCAAACAAAGATCATGGGTAACTTATGTAATGCGGCAAAATTAATTGATTCATGATAAACGCCTTCATCAGTCGCGCCGTCGCCAAAAACAGCAATTATGATCTGGTCTTTCCCCAGTTTCTTCGCTGCCATTGCAGCGCCTACCGCGTGAGGAATTGTGCTTGCCACTAAAGCCGATGCACCCATTAAGCCAACTTCTGGCGCGGCAAGGTGCATTGATCCTCCTTTGCCCCCACAACAACCCGTGCGTTTCCCATAAAGCTCGGCAAAGAATTCTTTGAGATCGCCACCTTTGGCAAGGTAGTACGCGTGGCCTCTGTTATTCGGGAAAATTAAATCCGTTGCCTTCAGTTCCTGGCACACACCAACAGCCACAGCTTCCTGGCCAATGGAGAGATGTACCGGGCTCTGAACTTTATCCGTTGGATAAAGCTCAATTATTTTTTCTTCAACTAATCGAATGCGCAACGCCTTATAAAACAGCTCTTCGTAGAGGTTGGTAAAATTCATTGGTCACCTTTTGTATAGCGTTTCTTCCGCATAATATTTCAAAGACATCTCACATCACTGCGCTAAATGATTCAATGGCGTTTTGGAGCAGATATCTTGTTATTACTGCAATTTGCAGACCAATCAATATCTCGCCTTTGATCATTTTTCTTAATACTTCCTCAAATTCAAAACATTCAACAGAATCTATTTCCCTGTCATGAGCTACGCGGCTATTAAATTCATCCCGGGAAAGATGGACTTGAAAATAGTACGGCAGAAGAGGACTTCGCACCATATGAACGAGTGGTGAAAGCATTTCGAAACGATTTTTGTCATTGATCCCAATTCCCGTTTCTTCTCTGAATTCCCTCATTGCCGCATCTACCGGTGTTTCCTTTTCTAATGTGCCGCCCGCTGGAATCTCTATGGTAATGTCAGCAATAATAGGTCTATACACACGAACCATGACAATTGACTCATTGTCGACAATGGGCAGTGTGAGAACTTGCGGCGTATTATATTCGACCGTGTAATACCCTCCTCGATTTCGCACGGAAAACCATGGGTTATCATGGACCGTTTCAACCGGGGTCAGGGTAAAACACTGGGGGGCTCTCAATCTGGGATCGTCTATTCTCAATGCCATCATTATCTCGTGAGAAACATCTTTCCTGACCGAACCCTTTCTCTCCAGTAGTCGAGCAGGTCCTCCATAGTCTTCTCAAAGGGTATCTGCGGCTCCCAGCCGGTGTGCAGCCTGAATTTGCCCGTATCAGGCACCTGGAGGTCCGCATCCAGAGGTCTGAGCCTGGTTCCTTCAGTCTCTATGCTTATCCTGTTGCGGTGTGTGGAAAGGGAAACGAGATGGTCGAGCATATCGCCTACAGTACAGGAGAAGGTCCCTCCGATGTTGTAGTACTCGCCGGGAACAGGGTCTATCGTGACCAGCATGTAGTAAGCCCTCACAGCATCACGCACGTCGGACCAGGTGCGAAGGGAATTAAGGTTGCCCGTCTTGACCACGGGCGGGATGAGATTGGCCTCTATCATGGCAATCTGTTTGGCAAAGCTCGATTCCGCAAAGACGTCGCCCCTCCTCGGTCCGGTATGGGTAAACATGCGGGTCACGACTGCTTTCTGACCATACGCTTCGGCGTGAAACCGTCCTACCATATCTGTGCCCACTTTTGAGATTGCGTAAGGCGAGGCAGGATGGAACGTGCACTCTTCATGGATGGGCAGTTTTTCCCGAGGCACCCGACCGAAGACCTCCGAGGAAGAGCAGACATGGATTATTGGGTCGATCCTCTCGCAACGGCGCAACGCTTCCATCAGTCTGGCGGTTCCGAGGATATTCGTATCGAGGGTTTGCAGGGGGGCCGAAAAACTGGTCAGGGGGTAGCTTTGGGCTGCGAGGTGAAATACATAGTCAGGTCTGGCTTCTTCAACGGCATTTTGCAAAGACACATAGTCGCAAAGGTCCCCATTGATAAAGCGGAGCCGCTCCTTTCTGTTCGCCCGATCTATCAGGTGTTCCACATTATCAAGAGGGCTTCGCCACCTACACATGCCGTAAATGTCCCAATCCGTCGCTTCGATTAGAAAATCCGCCAGATGCGATCCAACCATCCCTGTTATACCGGTAATAAGCGCCCTTGTAGTCATCGTATGCTTTTCTCCCTCTCTTCTATCGTTTTGCAGGTCCTTGTCCAGCCTCTTCTTTCAAGTACTCCTGGGCGATCCCGTATGCTTCAGGGATGCCGATATCTATAAACTTTCCGAGACTTATGTACCCGGATACAAGTCCTTTGACAAATTCAGGCAGTAGCTCCCTTTCCAGGGAAATGACACGGCCAGCCTCAACTCCGTCAAAAAGCTTACGATTGAACAGATATATGCCACCGTTTATGTAGCCGGCCGTCTCCTCCGCACTCTTTTCACGAAAAGCAACTATCCTCTGCTGTTCGTCGAGATATACCCTACCGTATCTACTTGCGTTCCCCAGTTCTTTCAACACGATAGTCATATCGGAGTTCATTGACCGATAAAACCCTATCAGGTCGGGCAAATCAACCTCTATAAAAGAGTCACCGTTCAAAGCCACCACATCATCGGTCTTGACCAGTCCAAGAGCTTTCTTTATGGCTCCTCCTGTTCCGAGCAATGCTTCCTCTCTGGAAAAAAGAATATTGAAGCCGTATCTTCTGTTATTTTCGTATATCTCTATTATCTTCTCTGCCATATGTCCTACTGCAATGACGACAGTTCTCACACAACCGGAGGCGTGAAGATTGTCCAGTATTATATTTAGAAACGGTCTGCCCTTGACTGGGGCGAGAACCTTAGGTACGTCACGTACCACCCCGCGCAGTCTTGTTCCGAGCCCCCCGGCAAGGATAATAGCGTCTACTTTCTTTGTCTTCAATGATTCCTCTCAAAAATATCCCTGGCAGCGCTGAACAGGTCGTCAGTGACAAAACTAGCCTTTGTCTCGCTCCGGTGTTCCATGCCATAGCCGGTAAGGACGAGGTAGGTCTCCATGCCTACCTTGTTTCCTGCGTCAATATCGCTGTTCTTATCTCCGATCAGGACTGCTTCACCGGGAAGGATCTGTTCCTGATCTATGATTTCTTCTATCAGCTTCGTGTTCGGTTTTCTGCAAAGGCAGTCTACCGCATACTCCGGGATCGTCCCTTCTACGTGGTGGGGACAGTAAAGTACCCTTTCTATGGCCACCCCCTCTGCCTTAAAAGCATCGAGCATATGGTCCGTGAGGGAATGGAATTGTGCTTCCGTATAAAGCCCTTTGGCTATTCCACCTTGATTGGTCACTATATAGATTCTAACCCCTCTCTCCGTAAACATTTTCAGAGCTTCAAGGGAGTGGGGAATTAGTTCAAAATCTTCGACACGAAAAAGATGGTCCTTTTCCACATTTATTGTCCCGTCTCGATCAATAAAAACGACCTTAATTTTCCCCATATGTCCGATCCTCGATTATTTCACAGATAATGTGTTCAATAAAAAGATGGATTTCCTGAATACGGGACGTGTCAATGGACGGTGCTTTCACCGTAATGTCGCTCAATAGGGCAATATCCTTTTCCAGCGCACCGGTTATTAATATGGTGTCTATGTGAAACCTTCGTGCAGCCTCAAATGCCTTGAGCACATTCTTTGAACTTCCGCTCGTGCTTATACCGAGGAGCACGTCGCCCCTCTTCCCTATCGCCTCCACTTGGCGGCTGAAGATTTCGCTATAGGAATAATTGTTCGAGATGGAGGTAATTACAGAGCTGTCCGTAGATAGTGCAATTGCCGGCAAAGGCGCCCTGTCTTTATAAAACCTGCAGAGATACTCCCCTGCCATGTGCTGGGCGTCGGCCGCACTTCCACCGTTTCCGCAGATCATCAGTTTATTGCCCGACTTTACTGCTCCTGTAATCATATCGGCTGCTTCAGAAATCGCTGCTATGGTCTTGTCGTCACCAGCCAGATTCTCCAGATTGCCTATAGTCTCCCGAATTCTGCTTTCAATCATAGCCTGCTTCCGCTGTCTCCTCTAAATTTGTTATACACAAACCAGTATTTCGTCGCTCAACCCCTTATGGTTTACTTCTTGAGCCCATAAGTAAAGAAGGTATTTCTTGCCTTCCGCTTCTTTAAGGATGTCGCTGATACGCCCCTGGTATAGTGTGATTTCTCCTGTATCTTCTATGGACTCCTGTTCCATAATCTCTTCCATGCGTTTCTGCACCTCTTCCGGCGAATTTCCGTTGCAGGCAATTACCATGGGAAGTTCACTGATAGACGGGGTCTTTGTGTAGAATCGAAGCAGAGGTCCCGCAGATTTGTCATGAAACTCGTGAACTAATAACTGGTTGTCATTATGGAGACTGGAGTAAAGGTTTTCTGCCGGAAAGGTGCTGGCCTTGGAAAAGATTGCCCTGTAGACGTCCTCCTTTGTGCGGCAATCGACTATTGGTACACCCCACTTTTCCGCAAACTTCTTCAAGTTCTCTTTCAGGGCATTGTTGTAATCAATACGCTCGTTCGCAAAGGTCCTACTTCCGAAGTGGTAGATAAAAGTATCCCTGCATATAAGCAGTTTGTATCCTGCGAGCCTCGTCCTGATGGAAAAATCGTCATCCTCAAAATTGCCCGGATAGAACCTCCCGTCAAAACCGCCGATGGTTTCTATCATGCCTCTCCTCATAGCCATACAGAGCCCTATGATACAATCCGTTTCGCCGTAGGTCTCTTTGTAGCTATTTCTGAACTCGCCGGAATAAGCTGCAAGCCTGCCAAAGTCTACCTTGTCGGGGTCTGGAAAGTGTAAAGGAGAATTATCCACCATTTGCGAGCCGGAAACGAAATTGCTCATAGGGCCGGTAATGCCCACCCCTTCATCAATTGCAAGGGGTTTGAGCAACCCGGCAAGCCATCCAGGCGTTACCAGCGTATCGTTATTCAGGATAACCACGAAGTCGCCCCTGGTCAATTTTATACCCTCATTACAACCCTTTGCAAAGCCGAGGTTCTTCTCCGATCGCACATATTTCAGACCCACCTTTGGGTTATTCCCTCTCCATTTCTTCAACCTGTCCATGGCCGACGTTTCGGAACCATTGTCGACCACTATGAGTTCAAAGGGTATATCGGTGTATCGGACGATCGAATCGAGACAGAGTTTCGTGTACCCCCATTGGTTTTTCATCGGGATTACTATGCTTGTCAGTGTTCGGCTGAAGTCTACCTCTTTCTTGGCGGCAGCAGGGGCAGGGGGCTCAGGGGAAAGAGCCTCCAACATCTGGCGGGCAAAATCATTACTGGGATTGAACCTCAGCGCCTCCTTCAGATGATGGACAGCCTGTTCTACATCCGGTTTCTGAAGGGATACAAGGGCCATTAATTCGCGTATAGGCGATCCCAGTCCCTCGTATTGTCCCTCAAGGAATATCAGCCGTTCCACTATCTGATCCGGGTTTCCGGCAAGAAAGCGCCGGTAAACATCTTTGATATTACTCTGTATGCCCTTATAGAGCGCGCCCTTGAGCATATTCATATAGTTGTTTACTATCCTGCTGTGAATATCTCTGATTTTGGAGTTTCGGGCGGCAAAATCCTTATATTTGTAAATAATATTTATGCCTGCCCATGCCCACGCCTCAACATCGGATTTTGTCATGGTGCCGCCATCTTCTCTCCAGCTGAATTCGCAGGTGACCTTTCTTATATGACCGAATTTAAACCTTCTTGATATGCGCATCCAGAGGTCCCAATCTTCCGTTCTTTTCAGGACGGGGTCGAAGAGGCCCACTTCTTTCAGACAGTCCCTATGGTGCATGACACAGAGGACAGGGATAAAATTCTCCATCATTATCCTGTCGTAATCAAAATCAAATGAATAGGGTAGATCGCGTTTTGTGACGACATAGCCCCCATTTTGCTTTGTTTGAAATGCGCGATAGGCATCCGTATACGCCACTTTATAGTCGTTTGTTTCGAGGAAATTGACGAGAGTTTCGACATGGTCTTCATAAAAGAGATCGTCGTCATCAAGATAGGCAATATACTTTCCCCTGGAAAGGCTTATGCCGGTGTTCCGTGCAGCAGCCAACCCTCTGTTGTCGCCGTGCCTCACGTACGTGATAATTCCCTTTTTGTTGAGGTAGGCAACGATATTCTCCACATCCGTGCCCGCGTCGTTCACCAGAATGATCTCGATATTTCCATATGTCTGGTTCAGAATGCTTCTGATAGTATGGACAAGCATCTCCGGTCTGTTGTGTGTCGGGACAATCACGGAGACCAGAGGAGTGTCCTGTCTCAGTGGCGACGGCTCCTTTTTGCCTCTCCCGGATATCTCTGTTGTCTGCGGCGGAACAGCTACAGTTTTTTCTGCTGTTTTATTGTCCCATTCCATAATGTGGGACCTTTTGTCGTTAGCGCTCATGATATTTGCGCAACACCGGCACTCTTCAACGAGGCAGCTTTCGCCCTGTTTTGAAGAAAGACGAAGCGCCCTGTAAGCCTCTCCATTCCAGAAGGATTCTATGGGATGGAGTAATGCGTTGCCGAAATTGTATGTGCCCTTCTCGACCTTTTCCCTGAAATGAACCTCCGACCCGCCGCAGGGGTATATCTCTCCATCGAAGCCCACCATCATGGATGTAACAGGCCAGATGCAAGCGCCGGGAAGGGTTTTATCCTTGAAAAGAGGCTCATGAGTGAAACCTATATTGTGTCTTTGAGCAAGCTTTTTTGCATTCTCTACCATTTCATCGGAGAGCTCCTGGTGGTAGAAAAGCGAATCGCCGTTTTCAAGTCGGTATTCGGGGCTTTCGATGTTCAGGTCGCGAATGTGCTTGGGATAGAAACGGCAGTACATAATGTTGATGCTGTTGCCTCTTACTTCACGGGTAAGTTCCACAAGTGTAGGCAGGTCTTCGATATTCAACCTGTTTATGGCGCTTGAAAATTGTAGGACCGTTCTTTTTCCCGCCCGCTCTCTCATGGCCACAAAATTTCTCGCGTTTTCACGGACCCGGTCAAAGCAATCGACCTGCATAACCCTTTTGAAGGTCTCCCTCGTGGCAGAGTTGATGGAGATGTTCACGGAATCGACATTCAATTCCAGCAGGGATGCGGAGAGTTTCTCGGAGAGAGCTATGCCGTTTGTAGTGAGCGCCACCAGAAGATGGGGGTACTCGCTATTCACGAAACGGATGATCTCCACGAGGTCTTTATTGAGCAGCGGGTCTCCGGCGCCAGCTAAAACAATGCCTCCGCTGTTTTCAAGGCGAAGATTCAGGGCCATCTTTTTGAACTTGTCGAGGGTAATCATTCTGCCCGTTCTGCTCCTGAAATAATCGCCGCCACACATGATGCACTTCGAGTTGCACCTGTCTATCAGGAGAAAGTGTATCTGGTGAGGGTAATTGTCGAGGTAAATATTGTTGTTCCGGAGGTTGTTCTGGAGTTTGACCAGATTGTATTCCTGTTCACTCGCTGCCATAATGGGCTCCGTTGTGTTTATCGAATTCTCTGGCCATGAAGAGTGCAAGCTCCTTGAATTCGTGGTCTGTAATATCGCTGATAAAATAGTTTTCCAGGCTTGACTGCGAATACTTGGTAAAATCTGTGTCGCCTTTTACTACACCCTGCTTCTCCAGATCATCCCAGACCGTAGTGCCCGGTAGCGGATTGAATACATTAATCTCAGCATAGGGAGGGTTCAATTCCTTCATAAATCGTAGAGTCTCCAAGATGTTCTCTTTAGTCTCCCCCGGATATCCCATCATAAAGAAGCCCAGCCATGTTATTCCGGATTTGTTTACCAGGTCCACTTTGCGTTTCATGGAGTCGGTTGTCATACGTTTGTTCATTGACCTAAGGATGCCGTCACTTCCCGACTCTATGCCAAAGAGTATGCTGGCACACCCGGCCCCCCGAAGCCATGACAGGGATTCGCCGTCCACCAGATCCAGTCTGGTGATACAACTGAACCTCAGACCGTCAATCCTTTTCAACTCTTTCATTAGTTCCGCCAGATACCTCCGGTCGGCAGTGAAGGAGTCGTCCCAGAAGGATATATTCGGAGAAGAGCTTAATCGTACCAGATATTCAACTTCTTTCATTACGTCACTTACGCTTCTTCGCCTGACCTTGCGTTTCCATAAGACCTGGGCTCCGCAATAACTGCAATGAAAAGGACAGCCGCGGCTCGTCATGATGTTGTTATCTGAAATATAACCTTCGTTGATCATCAATCCTCTATCCGCGATGGGAAGGGCATCCAGGTCCCTGAGCAGTTCCCTCTGGGGTGTGCTGATAATCTCTTTTCCTGCCCTGTAGACAAGACCCCTTATATTTGAAAAATTACCCCGGGATTCACACATTCGATTCACAAGCTCAAGAAAGGTCATCTCGCCTTCACCAATGACCGCAAAATCAATGTTATTGTCGTCTCTGAGCAATCTTTCCCCAAAAATAGAGGCGTGATGGCCTCCAATCACTACTCTAATATCCTGGTTAAGAGTCTTTACAATGTGGGCTATTTTCCCGGCCATGGGATATTTATTCGTCATGGTTGTGATACCGACAACATGGGGATTGAACCCTTTGATCATCTCCTCTATTTCTTTCCACACATAATGGTTATCGCTCTTCAAAGCATCCACGATCAACTGGTGGTTGGAAAAGGTGTACTCGTAGTTTCCTGACCTCCCGATGAAGTTCTTGTCAAAATCAGCATCGTATATGCCCACCTCGTGATTATTCATGGCGAGCATGGTAGCCATGCTGCCGAAGCTCAAGGGGAACCTGCAGTTCGCAAGGCCCATGAACCTCACATACGGCGGGCTGATGAAAAGTATACGTAACTTCTTATTTGTGGGTGTCATACACCGAAACGATGCAAGAACCGTTCCATTTAACCAGGAAGACATTTTGAGATGAAGTCGTGACTGTTTCTTTCAGATCGTTGTTGAGGTTGTCTTGACCTTGTTCCCCGTGGAAAATCGTTTGGCTTTCTCGTTTTCATAGGCCCCTTCAAAACCTTCGTATATCTTCGTGAGGAGAGACTTACACTCATCAATTCCCTTCACATCAAGGCTAAATTGTATGTTTCTCAGTCGTCTCAGCAGATAGAGATAGAGACTTGAAAGGTTTCTTGGTATCTCTCCGTAGGACCTATCGAGTGAACTGTCAAGAATTTCGATTGCTGTCATAATTTTTGACAGTTCACGGTCTTTAACGAGATAGTCCTGATTTTCTATGGCATATTTTACAATTTCAAGTTTTTCCAAAAGAATTTGATAAACTTTGAGCAATACCTTCGGCTTATCATCGATATTTACGCTTCTCTCAACATTGCGGTAGGCTTCGTATGGGTTCACCAATTCTCCTTTTGGATAATTACCAGGTCTGTTTCCTGGCATCAGATGTATTAGTCAGGAACGTCTTTATGGTATTAGATTGGCTGATAAGCGATTCAAGAGCGTTGTACCTTTTCCTCATCAGGTCCGCCTGTCGTTCAAACCGCTCATCCATTTCTGCAAGCCTAGTATTGAGGCTTGTTATCTCGTTCTGGATCGTCTCTGTAATATCCTTCAGGGTCCCCGTATAAGGATCAACATATACATTCATCTTGTCATACAGTGAGGTACCAAAATTTTTAAGAAGGTTTACAATATCCGTCCTGTTGTTTAAGAGAGCTTTTTTGAGAGCATCGGTGTCCATGCTAATCGTACCGTCGCTCGCAAAGGATATGCCCGCGGAGGAGAGGGTTTTATAAAGAGTGTTGCTACTTGTCTCGGCAAACAGCGCATCGGTAATACTGTTTTTAATCGAAGAAAGGTTTACATCGCCGAGCAGGGCCTTGGAATCTGTGGCGCTGTATGTATTCTGTTGTTTTATGGCAGTAAGTATATCGCTAATACCCCCGAGATACGTAGTAAGCTTATCGATTAGCGTATCGTTGTCTGCTAAAATTTTTACCTGTATTGGCGTGGCAGTGGCAGTTGTGCTTGCCAGGTTGAGTGTTACGCCTTCTATTGCGCTTGTCACCGCATTGGAACTTGATGTGATGGAAAAACCGTCTACTGTCAGGGAGGCATTCTGGCCTGCTGTTATCGTATTCTTTCTTATCCCCTCAAGTATGCCGAGCGTCTCCAATACATTGTTCTGATCGGTCAGGTCCGACAGGCCCACGTTCGTAAGCTTTAATTTGTAAGTCGTAACATAGTCGTCGTCTGTAACACTCACAACAGATGCCACGGTCCCCGCAGGGGGATCCAGGTTTATGGCAGCAGCAATGGAGTTAAGGGTAGCAGTGGAAAGGTCGATCGTGTAGCTCTTATCCTTTATCGTCACCAAACCGGACTGAGGATCAGTAAGTCCAAGGAGTGCGCTGATCGTTTTGTCGGGAGTTGTATCCTCATCTTCACTGTATCTATAGGTGTCACTCAAAACATCCGAACCGGAAGCATGGGCAAGCTGCTCCGTGCCCGTGTGGATGGTAAGTTGCTCCAGCACGGTCGAGTCGTTTCCATTTTTCAGAGACATACCCTCTGCACCTTCTGCATCCGACTGAAGGGTAAGCCGGTATTCGGTGTCGGAAACACCGATGATTGCCGCCGTTATACCGGAGCCTACGCTGTTTATCTTTGTCATCACCCCAGCAAGGGTATCGGTGGCAAGTATGCTGACGGCCTTGTTGTTTACCACGAGACTGCCACCTGTAAAACCCGGATTCAGAACATTCAGGGCTGTATTTTTTGAAGTAAATACATCAGAGTTTATCTTTTCAGCCTTTGCAAGAGCAGAGACCTCCACCGAGTATGTACCGGGACCAGCAGCTTCATCCACAGAGACATTCATAATGTCGGCAGTTTTTACCTCCGAATCAGCACAATAAAGGGAGGAATAGAAAAGCTTGTAGCCGTCATCGGAATTGAACTTGTCCGTATCATTTATTAGCGTGGTCAATGCAGAAAGGGACGTATTAAATGACTGCCAGGCAGTAAGCTTGTTCTGATAGTCTGTTTTGCTTCTCGTATAAGGAGCCTCGTTAGCCGCTTTCTTGGCGGCAATGGTTTTCTCAACAAGGGTTTCCCAGTCTATGCCGCTTGTTAATCCAGCATTTTGAAAGGTTTTGCTGGTACTGGTAGTGCTGCTCGTCGTAGTGGTGGCAACACTTGTATCACTGCTAATCGCTGTAGTATCGGCCATATAATTACACCTTGTTATTTACTGTTTGTTTTATGACCCGCTGAAATCTTTTCATAAAAGTTATTGAATCAGCCCCTGGTACCTGCCGGACAACCTCATGACTCTGGCTGTCAACAACCGTTATAATAACCCTGTCAATATCAGCATCATAGTCCATTCTTACCGTCTTAACAGAAAGGACTTCCTGCTTCATCTTTTCCGCATTCTTTGTAACTTCTTCATTTTTATGTGGCGTCCGAACCTCCTTCGGTACAGCTTTGCCTGAG
>Ga0351906_1045_pt1 | contig 36756 bp, 45 predicted proteins | sample BONcelHT113001E5_FD_206866 | JGI IMG/M metagenome (GOLD analysis project Ga0351906, IMG submission 206866) | Enriched cells from coal bed in the Powder River Basin, Montana, United States - BONCAT cells T11 rep1 HSBNCT.T11.300.1.E5 ... | reverse complement strand
CCTGAGTAAAAGTCGGGTTAAAAACAGATTTTGCGATATTCACATCCAAACCTGCCGAAACCGGATTGAATCTCTGTATATTCAGATTCAGATTGCTTGACAAAGCTCTTGTAAAAGCATCGGCGAGAGTCAGCGGTTTCTCCTGGGCCATGGATAAAGATGAAACATAGGCTAAGCACATTACTGTCAGCATAAAAATGATAAAACGGTTCTTTTTGATTTGAAAATCTCCTGTGAGCTTCAATGCCTCACTGTTTCATATTTTTCAGCCTTGTAAAGGCATTTTAACACCAACATATACGGAAATAAAGTTATTTTGTAGAGCCTTTAAAAGGCGCAAAAAAAAGGGCAGGGATAAAACCCTGCCCTTTTTTACATTTTTTCTTTATGCTACTGCGTTAAGCAGATTTCTATGGCCTCGTCCATTCTCTCTATGAATTTGAAATGCATATTCTCTTTTATGCTTTCAGGCACTTCTTCAAGGTCTTTTTCATTTAATTTCGGCAGGATTATATTCTGTATCCCTGCCCTCTTTGCTGCAAGCACTTTCTGTTTTATTCCTCCCACAGGCAGGACAAGCCCGCGTAAAGTAATCTCCCCCGTCATTGCAACATCGTTTCTTACAAGCTTATCCGTTATAAGCGACACAAGGGAAACAAGCATGGTAACACCTGCGGAAGGCCCGTCTTTCGGGATCGCGCCCTGTGGAACGTGGACATGCAGGTCATTTTTCTCAAAAAAATCTTCGGGAATCTTATATTCTCCTGCTTTACTCCTGATATAACTCAGTGCTGCCTGGGCAGATTCCTTCATGACATCGCCAAGCTGACCGGTAAGGGAAAGATTGCCTTTACCTCTCATTTTGGTCGATTCTATAAAAAGGATATCACCGCCGGTAGACGTCCACGCCAGGCCTGTTGCAACACCCGAATATTTTGTTCTTTCGGCAATTTCCGAGAAAAACTTTATCGGCCCCAGATATCCATGAATGCTATCTAATGTAATTATCTTCTTTTCCGTATCGCCTTCCGCAACCAATTTAGCTACTGCCCTGCAAATCGCTGCTATCTCCCTTTCAAGATTTCTTACGCCCGATTCCCTTGTGTATGAACGGATAACGATCTTCAGCGCCTCATCCTCAAAGGCAATAAGGTCTTCATTGAGGCCATGTTCAAAGCGCTCTTTCGGGATGAGAAACTGTTTCGAAATCATCACCTTTTCTTCCTCAGTATAACCGGGAAGTTCAAGCACCTCCATCCTGTCCCTCAGAGCAGGCGGGATTGGATCAAGCATATTTGCCGTTGCAATAAACATAACCTTTGACAAATCAAAGGGTACTTCAAGGTAGTGGTCGCTAAAGGAAAAGTTCTGCTCAGGGTCCAAAACCTCGAGCAAAGCGCTTGAGGGGTCTCCTCTAAAGTCCGTTCCTATTTTATCTACCTCATCGAGCATGAATACAGGGTTATTGGAACCTGCCTTTTTAACCCCCTGGATAATCCTGCCCGGCAAAGCGCCGACATATGTTCTTCTATGTCCCCTGATCTCGGCTTCATCCCGTATGCCTCCAAGGGAAATTCTCATAAACTTTCTCCCCAGGGCTCTTGCAATTGATTTGCCGAGCGATGTCTTGCCCACACCCGGAGGGCCTACAAAACATAAAATCGGGCCTTTCATGTCCGACTTCAGCTTACGAACTGCAAGATATTCCAGGATTCTTTTTTTCACTTTTGTAAGATCATAATGGTCTTCGTTAAGGATTGTATCCGCTCCTGCAATATCAAGATTATCCTCTGTCTGATTCGACCATGGTATTTCTGTAAGCCAATCGAGATATGTTCTTGAAACAGTATATTCCGCCGACATAGTGCTCATTTTGGAAAGCCTGTCAAGTTCCTTTTCAGCAACTTTCTGCACATCAGGGGACATCTTTGCGTCAAGTATCTTTTTCCGTATCTCATCAACTTCCGACATTTTATCATCAGTATCGCCAAGCTCTTTCTGAATCGCCTTGAGCTGTTCTCTCAGATAGTATTCTCTCTGGGTTTTGTCAATACCTTCTTTAACATTGGTCTGGATTCTGCTGCTCAACTCAAGTGTCTCAACTTCTCTGTTTAAAAATAGCGTGATCTTTCTCAGTCTCTCCTTTAAGTCGATCTTTTCGAGTATCTCCTGTTTTTCAATAACACTGATGTTTATAGTAGAAGCAATAAGATCTGCCAGATTACCCGGGTTTTCCACTTTCGTCGCAATCTGGGAAAGCTCTGAAGAGAGATAGGGCGCCATATCTATGGCTTTCTTAAAAAGGTTTCTGAGGTTTATATACATTGCGTCAACCTCAATATCCTTCTGGTAATCCTCAAAAATCGGCAATATTTTTGCCCGTAAATGCGGTTCTCTCTGGGTAAATTCGATGAGTTTAAACCTGCACAAACCTTGAATTACTACCCGCTGACTCCCATCCACCATTTTCACCATTTTCATTATTGTGGCAATGGTGCCTACAGTATAGAGATCATCTATGTCCGGATTTTCTATGTCCGGATTTTTTTGTGTGATGATTGCGATCATCTTATCCATATTCATTGATTCATCTATAAGTTTTATAGAACGTTCTCTTCCTACTATGAGCGGCATAACGAGATCAGGATACGCAACCGTCCCTCGAAGCGGCAATATGGGAAGTTCTGAAGGATAAAATATTTTATCCTTTGTGCCTTTATCGTTTCTCAAACCTATCACCATTCAATCCCCCTATTTTTTCACGTCCTCAAATTCAGCGTCCACCACATCGTCGTCGCCCTTGCGCCCTTCCTGCTGGGTCTTTTGTTCTCCTGCTCCCTGTCCGGCATCTGTTGGTCCTGCTGTCTTTTTGTACAGCACCTCGGCAAGCTTATGGGAAGCCTTTGTGAGTTCGTCAATAGCGCTCTTGATTTTATCGGAATCACCGCTCTTTAAAACATCTTTCGCTGAAGCCATTGCATCCTCAACGGACTTTGTGTCTTCGCTCGTCAGTTTATCTTTATTTTCATTCAGTGTCTTTTCTGTCTGATATATAAGGTTGTCAAGCTGGTTTTTTGCCTCAATATCCTGCTTCCTCTTCCTGTCCTCTTCGGCATTTGCCTCAGCTTCATGGACCATCTTCTTTATTTCATCCTCACTCAAACCTGTTGATGCCGTGATTCTGATGTTCTGCTCTTTTCCCGTTGCCAGGTCTTTTGCGTTCACATGGAGAATGCCGTTGGCATCAATATCAAAGGTGACTTCTACCTGAGGAACCCCTCTGGGTGCAGGCGGCAGCCCCACAAGCTGGAATCTTCCGAGGGTTCTATTATCCCTGGCGAACTCCCTTTCACCCTGAAGTACATGAATTTCCACGCTCATCTGGCTGTCTTCGGCAGTAGTAAAAATCTGACTTTTCTTTGTAGGAATTGTGGTATTCCTCTCTATGATCTTGGTCATTACTCCGCCCAATGTCTCAATGCCAAGTGAAAGCGGGGTTACATCAAGGAGCAACACGTCTTTTACTTCACCGGCTAATACGCCTGCCTGGACTGCTGCGCCAAGGGCCACAACCTCATCAGGGTTTACGCCTCTGTGAGGTTCCTTGCCGAAGAAGCTTTTTACAATTTCCTGAACCTTGGGTATCCTTGTGGATCCGCCTACAAGTACAACCTCATCTATTTTGCTGAAATCCAGTTTTGCGTCTGCCATAGCCCTTTTACACGGTTCAACTGTCTTCTGCATTATATCGTCGGCCAATTTTTCAAGCTCAGCCCTGCGAAGCTTCATATTCAGGTGTTTCGGACCTGCGCTGTCGGCTGTGATAAAGGGAAGGTTAATCTCAGTCTCAACTGCTGTTGATAACTCAATCTTTGCCCTCTCTCCTGCCTCTTTGAGCCTCTGTAAAGCCATTCTGTCCTTGGAAAGATCAATGCCCTGATCCTTTTTGAATTCGGAAACAATCCAGTCTATGACAAGCTGGTCTATATCATCGCCTCCAAGGTGGGTATCGCCATTGGTAGATTTTACTTCAACCACATTGTCCCCCACTTCTAATATGGAGATATCGAATGTGCCTCCGCCGAAGTCGTAAACGGCTATGGTTTCATCCTTTTTCTTATCAAGTCCGTATGCAAGGGCAGAAGCTGTAGGTTCATTAATGATGCGCAATACATTGAGCCCCGCGATCCTTCCCGCATCTTTCGTTGCCTGTCTCTGTGAGTCATTAAAATATGCCGGTACGGTAATAACTGCATCTTCTATGGTTTGACCAAGATATGCTTCGGCAGATTTCTTCAGTTTCTGGAGTACAAAAGCAGAAATTTCCTGAGGAGTATACTGTTTTCCCCTTATATCAACTCTTACATTGCCTTCCTGATCCGCCACCACTTTATAGGGAACCGTCTTTATTTCTCCCTGTACTTCATTAAACCTTCTTCCCACAAATCTCTTAATCGAGAATATCGTATTTTCAGGATTGGTTATAGCCTGTCTTTTTGCAGTCTGACCGACAAGCACTTCACCGTCTTTCGTGAATGCAACGACGCTTGGAGTCAACCTGCTGCCTTCTTCATTTATTATTACCTTCGGCTCACCGCCTTCCATAATTGCTACAACGGAATTGGTTGTCCCGAGGTCTATTCCGATTACCTTCTTTGCCATGTGTATATCCTCCTGTTCTTTTTTAGATTTTCAGGGTTAATATAATGCCCGTAAAGGATGTTGTCAATATTATGAGGAAAACAAATTTATCTTGGAGATATGGCACATTTGGGGGTTTTTCTACAGGCTCAATGCCGGCGTCAGCGAGACGCGTTTTTTGCGGATTTGCTGCACGTACCCGTTAGCCGTTCATTGGTGAGCAAATCTCGACAAGAGAACCCTCTTGAGACCTCACATAGGCCACAACCTGCCCCCAGGGTTTACCAACTGGTGGGCTTATTGACACGGCGCCCGCAGAAATTGCCTTGGCATAAGCTGCTGCGACGTCTCCAGTGACAAACGCAAATTCAACACCGAGAGGAGCAGCCATGGGATCGACCTTTTGGTAGGGGCTGCCAAGGACCATTTCCCCCATAGAGTGAGAAGCAAAAGCAATCGTCGTCTCTCCCGTGTCCAGTTCGCCATATTGACCGGACTCGTGAAGAAAGCGGGTCTCAAAACCGAATGCTTCTTTGTAGAACTTCAATGTTTCGGCGACTTTTTCAACATAAACGATGGTATAACCGAATCTCATTTGCTTGTTCCTTTCTTTCTCTTTGCCTTTGGTCGAGGGATGGGAAGCTCTTCCATGGTTGTTTTGATCAAGCCGCTGATCCATTCCGGGTCTTCAAATGCGTCTTTTATCAGAAAATACGGCTTGGCACCGACATAGGGCGCAGCTTCGATGGGATCGCCTATATACTCCCTGCCGCTTTGGGTTGGCTTTACAAAAAGCTGGTTGTCACACACAAGGGCTACAACCTTACCGTCACAGTAGATTGCGTACTCACCGAACATCTTCTTTTGCGATATCATTCCCGCGTTTCCCATTTGGTCTACGAGGAATTCAATGAAACTTTTATCGGATGCCATGAGCCTCCATGTTTTTGCGGCTAACAAAAATCTCAGCGAGCCGGGGTACGAGGTCGGCTGCATGCGCTGGTTAGGCATGATTGGATTTTCCCCACTTTTTGAGCCGCCCGGTAATACCCTCATCACCGCGGCATCAGTGCGAATACACCCCAGCCCAGGTATTCACGCGTGTAAGCGGCGTGACGCTCGGGTTCCAAGGTCAGTTGGGCTCGAACCTCTTTGGCGAACTCGTCGCTGGGATTGGCTTCAAGCCATCGGCGCATGGTGAGCCATTTGGCCGCCTCGTATCTGTCCCAACCGTCTTGGTCTGCCAAAACCATTTCCACGACGTCGCAGTCAAGGTGGCCGAAAGACGCGAGAAATTCTGGAAGCATGAGAAAGTCGGAGATTGAGTTGGCAAGACACCCCTTGGCAACATCTTCCGTCGGTGGTAACTGCCGCCAGTAGGGCTCGCCGATGAGGATGATCCCTCCGGCGCGGAGGCTCCGCGCCAGAAGCTCGATAGTGCCGGCGACACCACCGGCGATCCAAGTGGCACCGACACAGGCTGCCACACTGACCTTCTCGTCAGAGACATAGCCGGCAGCATCGCCATGGATGAACTTGACTTGATCGGCGACGCTGAGTTCTACAGCACGGAGTTTTGCTTGTTCAGTGAATAGCTGGCTCATGTCGATGCCGGTGCCGATGATTCCGTAATCGCGTGCCCAGGTGCACAGCATCTCCCCCGAACCGCTGCCGAGGTCGAGCACTCGGGTCCCCCTTTCCAGACGCAGCGCAGCGCCGAGAGTGGCGAGTTTTTCGGGCGTGAACGGGTTATGGATGCGATGAGCACTTTCGGTGATGTTGAAGATCCGTGGAATATCCATTGCAGAAAATCTCCTTTCGGGTGTGAATAGATTCGGCCACTGCCTAACGACAAAATCAGAGACGGCTGTAAAGCGTCCGCTGGAATGCCTTTTTATGTGGTTCTTAATTGCTTTACAAGATTATCATAATCTCCATGCGAACCTATCCAGAACCATATTATCTGTTTATTTTGCACTATCCCCATAGCCCTATATTCTTTTGTAATGCGTATCGAAAATATAGGCCGGGTCGAATGAATTCTTTTGAAGTGAAGGCCGGGATGATACGGGTTTTCTTAAAGCTCTTGTAATCTTTTCCGGCCTCTCTTCTCGTCTGCTCGGTTAATTCCTTATAACATTTCCAGAAGCGGTCAGTGGTAAAGAATGTCATAGCTTTTCGATGCTTAAAGGTTTTGCTTTTCCCTTCTTATGTGCGGCAAGAGCCTCGTCAGCAAGTCTATCCAAGATATCTTCCGATCCCGCAAAAGCTTTTTCCCATTTTTTTTCTGTTTCAAGCTCCTCAATCACCAACTTGGCAAAGGCGTTTTGCTCAATCTCCGGGAGTTTAGATGCTTCGTTAAATGCTCTTTCCAGAAGCTTTGTCATTTTTCATCTCTTATATACTTGTTGACTGGTGATATTTTACCATAATGTTAAACATAGTGCATTCCGAAAATCTGTTTTATTTTCACATAACTAAAAATTCAGCGCGATGCTGTGCGGATGAGCTGGAATGTCTTGTTGGGCGGTTCTTTTCATCACATTTCAACATTTTAAGAGCGTTAAGTGTCCCTTTTTTGTCTTTATCATGCCCTCATCTTTTTACGAAAGAGGAAATATGAGGAATTTATAGCCCTCATTATCGTTTGCGTCCACTGTGGACGCAAAACTTTTCCTATATCCTAAAGCATTGCCAGTATTTGGTTTACAAAGATATTACTCTTCGTTAAAAATGTTTTAACAAACACTTCAGACAAGGTGCCTGTTATCGCTGAAAATGAATTTATTGTCTCCCATAATCTGTTTCAACAAAGAGTTCAGCGAGAGGCCTGTTTTGTGGCCGATCCGGTTCAGCGCCTTGTTCGGCCTATTGATTTTTCTGCCAAATTAATCAGAGAACGAAGGGCTTCATTGACGGCTTCTTCAGTGGAGAATACCTTCGCCACATCAGGACTTAAAAGAACAAGATTTGTGCCCTTACGGTATTCTTCAAAATACTTGCCCCGGATTCCCACGCCAAGGTCTTCCCGTTTATACTCAGAACGGAGTTCATCAGATAACTTAATCTTCCTCATAGATAACCCTTTCCTTGCGGTCCATTAGGCGCGCGCTTATGATTCTTGTTTGGTCTTTACGTTTCGTGTGAGAGACAACAATGAGTCGTTTTTGTAAAGATAGGCCAAAAGTCATTTGTCTTTATTCTGCCTCCGAATGATCCGGGTCTTGAAATGTAATAGCCAGCGGGTCTCCAAAAACTGTTGCAGCCTCCTGAAAAGTAACCCCGTGCTTCTTTGAATTTGTTTCAGCCTTCTTTGGATCCCATTCAAATCTCATAGTATTAATTATTATAACAAAATTGCAAATATTGCATCAAATCAATTTTAGGCCGAACATGGTGATGAGCCGCGGCTGTAAGACGTCGCCTCCATCTACTGGTTGGGCAATGTTTTTCATTCATTATTTGTCCTTTGTCAACGGCTGACCCCTCTGTTTCCCTCTCGGAATTTTGCGATGGAGGGAGGACAGCATGGCCTTAAAATCGGCGTACCACGCGGTGGCAGCCGGACCCAGGCGACCGGCCTTGAGCGCCTCGTGAAAATGCTGAAGAACTTGTTCGTGCTCCTCCTCGGGAAGCTTCCAGATGGTGTCTGTTTCACAACCGTTCCTGACTCCCTCGTGACTGAAATAGATGGGGTTTTCCCTGGTGATGACAGCTGGAGAGGTGCTATAGCGTATGGTGACCCGTCGGTTGCCCACAAAAAACGCGGCATTCATGGTGAATTCCAGCGCGCAGTATTCAAACGGCCTGTACCAGGGATACATGACGGCGTAGCCGCCGGTCGGCAGGGACACGACCTCGGACAGCCCGCCCTCTTCCCAGCCCTCGGCCACCTCGGCCTCGCCCTTGGCCAGAGCGGCTCGCTGGGCCAGGACGTCAGGAATGCCGACGATGCCGTTATCGCGGAAGGACTGGATGGTTTCTACTGCCACCCAAAGGCGCGTGCCGTCCGGGCTGGCCGATTTTCCCGACCAGACAGTGACTCCCCGAGGCACGCGCAAGGCCAGGCCCGTGCCCGGAATGGGAACCTCCCGCGTCTTTCCGCCATCCGCCCCTTGGGCTGGAATAGTTGCCAGCAGGCACAATAGCGCCGCCACGGGCAGCCAACAGAATTTGTGACTCAACATAAAGACCTCCTAAAAAACGTCTGGATGAGGTTCCAGACGTGATAGTGATAAAAGAAGCGCAACCACGCATCCAAATAAATTCAGCATAGCGTATCGCTTGTCGGATTGCAATCGCTTAAAGAATATCCAATTCTGAGCGTCCTTATTGAACGCGTATGATCCTGTCTGTGATTGCCCGGCTGATACGTTGTGTATATGCAGATTCTCAGTCGTAGGAATATTCGCACCTTCTTTTGTACCGCTGTGAGCTAACAACGATCTTTCAATTCTGCTTATCTCAGATTCCAAGTTGTTTCGATTACGAAAATTAGCATACAATTTGTCTGTGAGGAAAAAGGAATGTCATAATTATCAAGTCGTAGTGTTAAGATAACAACCTTTCTTCCGGAAATTTCCTTATGCATAGCAAGATACAATTCTTTTTTTATCCAATTCGAGCTAACAGAGTTTTTTGATATTATGGCAATGACAAAATCGGCGTCTTATAAACCGTGGCCCTCCATGTAAAATGGGTGAATTAAGCTGGCAAGATCGGAGGAAGCGGAATCATCTACCCAAAGTACTCGCATCGCACTTTCCCTTCGTTGCCTAACGAGCCTGTAGAAAAACCCCCTGACCACGCCCTGAAACGATTAAAGGTTGGTTTTTCGGGAATCATCTGGACCCTCCCAGGCTTGAAATTTTGAATATATCGCATTCTACGAGGTCACTTTTATTCTGCATCACTCAAATGTGTTTCTCCAGAGACTTTTTCTACAGGCTCAACACAAAGGTCAGCGAGACGCGTTTCACGCGGATTCGCTGCACGCACTTGTTATCCTGTTTTTGAAGTCAGTTCCCCCTCTATGTATCGATGGATTATACCGGAAATAAGAGTTTGATAGGGCACACCCATTTCCAGTGCTTTCTTTTGAATTCCTTGATAGTCATGGTCATAGAGGCGTATTGTTATTCGTTTATCCTTGATCAAAGTTTTTTTCGCTGTTGCCCGTATCGTTTCAATCTCCTTTTTTGACGGAGTAGAAAGTTTTATTTCCCCTTTTTCATAGGCATCAATGATAGCTTTTTCTTCCTTGTCATATTTCATGTCTTGTTAACCCTCCTGTTCTTTCAGGTATGTTTTGGTAGCCTTTCTGTTGGGAATGATCGTCTTCAGGAAAACATACTCATTCTCGACGGCATGAGGGACAAGATAGACGTAGTTTTCAACAACAACGAAATATATGCGTTGCCCTGGATAGTTTTTCTGGTCGGGATGATCAGCTACCCTCCATACATCGCCTCGCGAGAGATGAAAAACGATTTTCTCAAAAGAGATATTCCGTTCTTTCTTAAGCCACTCATTCTTCTTTGGGTCCCATTCATATCTCATAGCAGAAGTGTACATCATTTGTGTGTACAGTGCAAGACCATGTCAATGCTCTCAATTCTAATAAGGATAACGCAGAAAGTCAGCGAACCGCATTTTTTTGCGGATTCGCTGCACCGCTTTGTTCAATGTGTCATATCGTTATTACACCTTCTAAGTAAAGTACAGCTCTGCCGGAAATTTTTACACGTTCACCGAGGTTTGCGCAAAACAGCTCCCCTCCACGATTTGAAACCTGGAACGCATGAAGAATGTCTTTACCAAGAACGCTTGCCCAATAGGGAGTGAGAACACAATGAGCCGAACCCGTAACCGGGTCTTCCCGTACACCGATTCGGGGTGCAAAGAACCGTGAAACGAAATCGCTTTTGTCCCCTCTGGCCGTAATGATGGTTCCCCGACATTCTATCCGGTGAAGTGCATCAAAATCGGGCTCCACATCTTGAACAGCGCTTTCGTTCCCTAATACAACCATAAAATCTTCCTCTGAACCGAATACTCCTACAGGGGTAACGTTCAATGATTCTATTAGCCCAGCCGGGGGAATGCACGGGTAGACCGGTCTTGAAGGAAAATCCATTTCAACAAGATCGCCCTTTTTCATTACCAAAAGTTCTCCACTTTTTCTTGTCCGAAACTTAATAGTGTCGTTTGCCCATTTCCTGCATTCAAACATAACAAAAGAACTTGCCAATGTTCCGTGTCCACAAAGCGTAACCTCGGTTGTAGGGGTAAACCATCGGATGTCAAAACTATCACCGGTTTGAACGATAAAAGCTGTCTCAGACACATTATACTCTGTTGCGATTGATTGTAGCAGCGTGTCGTCAATCCATGTATCAAGCAGGCAAACTGCTGCCGGATTACCGCAGAAAACTTTAGAGCTAAAAGCATTAACCTGATAAATTGGAATTTTCATTATTGATCCTTATATTTTAATCGAACAACAGGATCAGCCTGAGGCCGCTTTGCGGGCGATTGGCTCCAACGGCTGGTTCGCTTCATTTGTAAACATCTTTTCTATGTCCAGCCTTCACCACCCAGACTGTAAGATTCTTGTCCTGAATCGAATATACAATTCTGTAACGACCTTGACGAACACGGTACCTCTCCTGACCAGTCAACTTTTCACAGCCTGAAGGCCGAGGATTTTCTGCCAACATCTCTATGCGATGTAAAATTTTCTCAATATCTTTCTTGGGAATTGTTATGAAGTCTTTCTCAACTGATTCCCTGAAATAAATGCTATATACGGCCATCTCGTCTCAGTCTTTTTACCATTTCGTTATAGGCAATAAGAGGTTCTCCAACTCTTTCCTCAAATGCCGCAATATCTTCTACATCTTCTGCAAGGGCTTCTTTGACAGCATTATTCACAAGCTCAGATACTGAACAGGACGTTTCAACTGCCTTCAGCCGTAACGCCTTATGCAGTTCGGGGTCCAAATATACTGTGGCTCTTTTAGCCTGCATAGCCATAACGTCACCTCCTTATGTAACTATGTTACTATAGCACCATAACGTCACTACGTCAAGATCGCCGGATTTGTTCTTTCAAAGCGAACGGAAAGCTGAGCCAGAGGCAACGTTCTTTGTTGCCGATTGGCTCCAGCGAATTGTTAGTCATGTTAGAAAAACCTCTTCAGTTCTTCACCCGGTTTTTTCCTTGCATACAGTATTGCATTAAGTTCACGGAGAGCGGCAATACCATTCACTAGACTGGTAAGATATAGGGTTCCCTGAAAAAAACCAATCAGCAGTATTATGCCAGAAATAATCTTACTCTTACCGAACACTGGGCAAAGTTGCTCTTGCAAGAGAAAGTATTTCATGATGGATGCCACGAGGAAGAGGATGGCTGAATGGAGAAATCTCTCGCCACAATACTGTATTCTTTGCTTGTCTTCATTGTCATCAACGGTTCGGGCATATGCAAACGAAATGCTTGATAATACACCGACTATTCCAAAAGCATAATTCGTAATGCCTACGGTATTTTGAGTAGGACTAATAAAAAGGCGGTATGCAAAATATAGCCCAATCAAAGCGACCATTGAGACAGGCATGTGCCACAACACAAATTGGAACGCTTGCCCAATACGAATCAAAACGTTTCTAATTAAATTTCTCATGGTCCTCGTGCAGTGCTTTACTGTCTAACAAAGAATTGAGCCAGAGGCCGCTTTATGGCCGATTGGCTCCAATGACAGGTTAGCCGTCTACTTTAAACCACGGTAAGACCTGAACTTCCCGACGCAATGGTGTGTCGATAAAAGACGGCGCGCGCCATATGTACTCAGCGGCCTTCGCTTTCGCATCAGTGGGTAGTGCCTGCAAATGAGCGATAGCATTGGGTACCGTGAAGGCCACCTTGAAAGTGCTCTTGGTAGCAAAGTTTGAGATGAGGTCTGTCCAAATCACTACATCGTGGTACTTTTCTCGCGCCCATGGTTCAATGGCAGCTAAAGTCTGCGGGTTGTGAGATCGTTTGCGACCTTCTTTGGGAAAACAGTACCCAATGTTTTCCAACGTAGTACCTTCTCGGCAGGGCAGATCGGCGATTGCATCATCGGGGTGTTTTCTCGTACTCACCGAGAAAACACTGGTGCAAGTGACGCCCGATTGGTGATCAACTACCAAGGTCAGCGCTCCTCCACGTGAAGCAGACACCCTGCTGAATTCGAGCGGGAGACGAGGGCCTTCTGATTCCCATGAGCCATGCGTCGAATCAAACTCCAGATGAGCATCCCAAAGTAGCGAACCCCATCCGAGAATCACTATTTTCATTTCTTACCCGTAGTCTTCTCGAGAACAATGATGTAGCCGTTGAGTGGCCCTCCAACGATCAGGCCTCCCGTAGCGGCTGGCCATACGGTTCCGTTCAGTGGACCACTAACGATCATTCCACCCTTTGTGCTAGGCCACACTGTGCCATTGAGTGGGCCACCCGCGACCATACCGCCCTCTGAGTCAGGCCATGCGGAGCCATTCAGCGGACCGCCAACAACCATTCCGCCTTCCTTCCCAGGAAGCACACTTCCGTGATACGGACCGCCCAAAATCGGCCCACCGCGTAGCGCTGGCCAGACGATCTGACGGCCGTCCTGTGCGAGTGACATTTGCGTCAAGAGCACCGCACCCACGATCACCGATGTCAAATAACGAAGCGCTGTCATACCTTAAACCCCTCTGGTTCTAAAAGGCTAACATATAAGCTTTTTTCTGATGCTGTAAGTTTCAGAAAAAAGTGGTTGAACTATGCCGCTTAACCATTACTATGGGTATTCAATGGGTTGGCTTTCCGGATAATTATGGCTTTACTATGGATACATGTATAGTCCGCATACATGGTGTAAGATATTTGTATTCCGCAAAGTGCCGATTGAATGATTGAATCCCCCATACTATTTTACAACTATATAGCAAAACAGGATATTTTTGCAACAGAATATTGTTGTGATCCATAAGAACGGGTTCACCGTATATCAGATATATGGGATTACAGCACATCACTTGTTCCTCCTCATGGGGGCCCTCTGTACTTTTGTGACGGAAGAACCTCTTTTCTTCTCATCCTCCGATGACAGATGGGACATTCCATGATGTCTATACCGGTAACAGCAAGGAATAATTCCTGCCATGTTTGAACAGTATGTTCAGTCTCTGTATTAATCCCCAGGGCTTTGCGGCACAGGATAAGATCGTCTTTCCTGTTCCTGTTTCCCAATAATCCATAGTACCGTATTTTAACAAACCCCTCAGGGAGAACATGCAACAAGAATCTCCTGATGAACTCAAAACAATCGAGGGTCATAATCTTCGTTTTACCCCCGTCGGCAGGTTGGGAAAAATTGCCGGGAAAGTCACTCCAAAAAAATCCGTGTAACAGTTACACAGATTTTTAAAATCTTTGCAAATCCAATACAGACAGGGCTTTGTGCGATATCACTTTTAAAACATGTTCCCAAAATTCAGGAGGGTAATTGCCTCTGTTTCATCAACCAAGATATTTGCTTTCAATGTGAAAGCAAATTAAATAAATCATTAATAACATATTGTTACACTGGAAAGCTTAAAATAACCTTCCTCCCGTATATCGGATGTGCGGGACTATTTTATTACTTTGCACCAACTGTTGGTGCAAAGTAATAAATCCCCTGTAAAGCCTTGATCTGCCTCATTCTACCTTCGGTAACCAATTTAGCAAAAACGGCCTGGGGTCAAATCTTTATTCTTGATATTGGACGAATCTGACCAAAAATATGGAAGATCATAAAAGTTTAAAAACCAATTCAATCAATTGTATATTCCGATGCAATAGCCGGGATGATCAGCAACGTAGATGATCAGCAACGGGTTGGGTGGACCTGTCCTCGCTTGGCGGGGGCACTGGCATGGAGAGGAAAGAAGAAGGTGCGATGAGCTGATACCATTTCCAACTCAAAGCGCTATCATCGTTGGCTTCGTCATCGGTTCCTCGACATACTGGTTGTATGCTTTCGTTCCCTCTTCCTTGCCGCCTCGATATCATCTTCGATTTGAAAACGGTATGATCTCTCTTATAAACCGTCGACTATACTTGCGTATGTCAGAGGGCACAAGGCACGCCAGAGCGCGCAGATGCGCTTGCCCGAACATGCCATTGTCCGACCAAATGAACAAATGTAAAAACTGCATTAATAATTCATCTTCTAACACTGTGTTAGCAAATGCAATTATCCTATAATAACAAACTGTTACACTGGAACCTTAAAGTAACAATTTTGCCGCCTTTTCCTTGCCGGAAAATTCTGTCATGTCCTGCATGTTATTTCATGTGGTGCGCTTTGAAGTAGAATTCACCTGCACATAACTATCGGATAGTATAAGTTATTTTCTTTCAATTGACCTTTAATATAGCCGGGTGATATAGTTACGCCTGTATTGCTTTAAGCAAAAACCTTGAAAAGGATAATATGAATTATTTCATTCATACCACCGGCTGTAAGGCAAACCAATGGGATTCTTATGTAATTGCCGGCAATCTGGAAAGCGCGGGATTAATCCACTCTGCCATGCCCCAGGCAGATATCATCATCATTGATGCCTGCACGTTAACGGACGGGGCGGAAAGGGACATCAGGAGGTTTGTCAATCAGAGCCGCAGAGAGAATGAAAAGGCGAAGATTATCATTGCCGGCTGTCATGGACAGGTCTACCCGGAGCGTTCTTTCGGAGCCGACCTCATCCTGGGTCAGGCTGAGAAGTTCCGCATCACTGATTTTCTCGACAAAAAAGGTGTTTTTGTGTCGGAAAGGGCTTTGCTTACTCTGGAAAAATGTGCCGTTGAAATATTGCCTGCCGGTAAAACCAGGTTTTTTCTGAAGATTCAGGACGGCTGCGACAAATTTTGCAGTTATTGCGTGGTCCCCTTCGCAAGAGGCAAACCAAGAAGCAGGCCTGTATCGGAGATTCTGGAGGCTCTTGGCGTATTGAAGGAAAAAGGGATAAAAGAGGTTGTCTTAACCGGCATCGAGATAGCTTCTTATAAGGATCGGGAATCAAAAAGGGATTTAAAGGATTTGCTGAATCTCCTTGAAAAAAGCGTGACTCCGGAACGTATACGGATAAGCTCAATTGATCCCTTATATATTGATGAAGAATTTATTGAAATAGCTGCCGATTCTCAAAAGATTACAAAAAGTCTCCATATTCCGCTCCAAAGCGGGTCTGATGCAATACTTGATAAGATGGGGCGTCGGTATAACCGTGCCTATATAAATGGTATCATTGAAAAACTTCACAATAAGATAAAGGGCGTCGGCATTGGTATGGACTTGATAACAGGATTTCCCGGCGAGGATGAAGAATTATTTGAAGAAACTTACCGATTTCTTGAATCAGTGCCCATATACTATCTCCATGTTTTCCCTTTTGCCCCAAGGAAAGGAACAGCGGCTTTTTCAATGGCAGGGAGCATTCCGGAATCCGTAAAAAAGCAGAGGGTGCGCAGGCTTAAAATGCTTGATGCTGAAAAAAGAACGGCCTTTTATCATCAGTTTGTCAATACAGAGCAGGTAATAATACCGGAAGGCAAGCTTTATAAAGAGGTGTATATGAGGGGCTATACCGGCAACTATATGCCGGTACATATCCCGTATGAGAAAAACCTTGAAAATAAGCTGTTAATGGTTAAAATTAAAGGAATTGAGGAAGGCCTGCTGCTTGGAGAGATAAAAAAGTAGGCAATTTACGGAGGATGTTATGTTTGTTTTCGGTAATCTGTTTTCAGGTGCTGCTTATGTATTAAAACTTTTGCTTGATCTGTATTTCTGGGTAATTTTCGCACGTTCCATTCTTTCATGGGTAAGACCTGATCCCTTTAACCCTATTGTCAAAACTATCTGTATGCTTGTAGATCCTTTGACATACAGAATTTCCAAAATCATCCCCACAAGGATAGGTATGGTTGATGTGGCGCCCTTTATTCTTATGCTGATTGTTATTTTTTTGGAAAAGTTTCTTGTAGGAACCCTTTTCGATATGGGCATGAGAATGAAATAACGGGGCAGTTACCCTGTTGTTAATGATAAAACAACCTACAGGAAAAATGTAAGGTTCTGATTCCACTGTGAATATTGAAATAAAAGTTATAACTAACGCAAAAAAAAGGGAAATTCTTCGGGAAGGCATTGGTTTGAAGGTCAGGCTCATGTCGCTGCCCGTTGAAGGCAAGGCAAATGAGGAGCTCATCAGGTATCTTTCGGAAATGTTCGGTGTGAAAAAGTCTGAAGTGAAAATAATCAGGGGAGATAAAGATAAAAGAAAGCTTATCTCAATACCTGTTGATGAAGCTGCAATAGAAAAAGTTGCAGGCAAAAGCACCACAGACTAAGGCCGCCGGCTTCATACCGGCAAAACCACAACAGTTACAACAGGTTAATTTCCTTGACAATTAAAGGATAAACCCATTATATTATCAGACTCAAAAGAAGGGAGATATGATTATAAGGCTTTCAGAGATAGAAGATGGAGCTGTATTAAAAGGAAAGATAGACAGCTCACAGATAGAAGGAGCTAAAGATGAGGGGTTTTCCTTTCTTGCCCCTCTTGACTATGAGATTTTTGTCCGTAAGTTTGACGATAATGTGAGGCTGGAGGGTTCCATCAGGTGCTCCCTTTCCCTGATGTGCGGCAGATGTCTGGATGTGTTTCCTTTCCCTGTACAGGCGTCCCTTGATGTGGGCCTTATAAAGAAGATCCCTGTGCCGGAGACAGAGCTTGAACTTGCCGAGGAAGACCTGGAAGTCTATTATTATGAAGGCGATGAGATAGACATAAACCCGCTGGTATATGAAGAGGTGCTGCTGAACATGCCCATCAAGCCCCTTTGCAGGGAGGATTGCAAGGGCATATGTGCCGTATGCGGAAAGAACAATAATATTGAAGAGTGCCACTGCAATAAAGCTTCAACCATGTTGCTGGGGGAAAAATTAAACGCTTTTTTAGCGCGTCAAGGAGATAATTATGGCAGTTCCAAAAAGAAAAACATCTCAATCAAAAAGGGACAAAAGAAGAACACATTATAAGGTAACGGCTGTTAATGTTGGACCTTGTCCGAACTGTAAAGAACCCAAATTACCGCACATTGTATGCCCGAAGTGCGGATTTTACAGGGGTAAACAGTTTTTAAAGGTAAAAGAAGCATAAACAGTATGATAAAGATAGCAGTGGACGGAATGGGAGGTGACTTCGCGCCCCGTGCCGTAGTTGAAGGGGTGGAACTTGCCTGCAGCGAAAAGATAGCGGATATTGTTCTTCTTGGTGATGAAAACGTTTTAAAGCCGCTGGTAAAAAGCCCTGAAGGCTTTGAGATCTACCATACGCCTGCATACGTTGAAATGGATGAATCTCCTTCAAATGCCTTGAGAAGAAAGAAGGATTCTTCCATGAATAAGGCTTTTGAACTGATGAAAGCCGGGCATGTTCAGGCTGTTGTCACAGCAGGCAATTCCGGAGCGGCAATGGCTTTTGCTATTTTCACTCTGGGAAGATTAGATTCTGTGGACAGGCCTGCTATAGCGACATTGAATCCGAACGTAAAGGGAGGGAAATCGATCCTTCTGGATTCCGGCGGAAATGTTGACTGCAAGCCTATAAATCTTGCTCAATTTGCCCTCATGGGGGATGTTTTCGCAAAATGCGCCCTGGGTATAGAGTCTCCGAGGATCGGTATATTAAGTAATGCCGAAGAGGAAACAAAAGGAAACGATTTAACAAGGGAAGCCCATGCCATGATAAAACAACTGGGGCTTAATTATATCGGATATGTGGAAGGTACGGATGTGCATAACGGCAGCACTGATGTTGTGGTAAGCGACGGTTTTGTGGGAAATGTAGCATTAAAGATAAGCGAGGGAGTAGCCGATGCTTTAATGGTTTTACTTAAAGAGGGTATTGAAAAAAAAGTACGGCGCAAAATAGGCTACCTTTTTATGAAGGATGTATTTAAAGATATTGCGAAGCAGCTTGATTATTCTGAAACAGGCGGCGCCCCCCTTCTTGGGGTTGACGGCGTATGCATCATATGCCACGGGAAATCAAATGGGAAAGCGATAAAGAACGCAATAGCTTTAGCAAAAAGATTTGTTGAAAAAAATCTGAACGAATCTATAAAAGAGACAATGCAGAGCCACCAATCACTTCAGAAGAAAAAGGAGAAAAAGAAATGGATTATTTTTTAACGGAAGAACAGAGGCAGATTCAGGCATTGGCTCGCAGAATTACTGAAGATAAGATAATCCCTGTAAGGGCCGAGCTTGATGAGAAAGAGGAGTTCCCCTGGACTGTCATGAAGGCATGTGCGGAGACCGGTCTTTTTGGCGTAAATATCCCCGAGGAATATGGCGGAACAGGCGGGGGAGTCTTTGAAAACTGTATTGTCGTGGAAGAATTGAGCAAGGGTTGTCTCGGTATTTCAGTAAGTTATGCGGCAAGTCTTCTCGGCGCGTATCCTATCCTTTTAGGCGGTTCTGAGGCGCAGAAGAAAAAATATCTGCCGGAGATAGCAAACGGCAGCAGGCTCGGCGCTTTTGCTTTGACAGAAGCGAATGCAGGAAGTGACGCCCAGGGAATCAGAACGGAAGCGAAAAAAGTGGGGGATGAATACATCCTGAACGGGACAAAACAATGGATAACAAACGGCGGTGAGGCTGAAATATATAGCGTGATTGCAATGACTGATAGAAAGAAGGGCGGCAGGGGCGCAACAGGTTTTATTCTTGAGAAGGGCATGGAAGGTTTTTCCTTCGGCAAAAAAGAGAAGAAGCTTGGCATAAGGGCTTCTGCGACAAGAGAGCTTGTATTTCAGGATTGCAAAGTTCCTAAGGAAAATGTTATAGGAAGAGAGGGGATGGGTTTCATTCTCGCTATGAAAACATTCGACAGAACAAGGCCTGGTATCGGCGCGCAGGCCGTAGGCGTCGCGCAGAGTGCCCTTGATGAAGCGGTTCATTATGCAAGAGAGAGGGAACAGTTTGAGAGGAAGATTATCACATTCCAGGCACTGCAGCATATGCTTGCCGATATGGCAATGCAGGTCGAGGCTTCCCGTGCCCTTATATATGCTGTTGCGCGATATATAGACAGTAATCCGAAGGATTTTTCAAAGGTTTCGGCAATGGCGAAGGTCTTCCCCAGCGATGTGGCAATGAAAGTAACTGTTGATGCCATACAGATTTTTGGAGGGTATGGATACATGAAAGAATACCCTGTTGAAAAGATGATGAGGGATGCAAAGATACTCCAGATATATGAAGGGGCAAACCAGATTCAAAGGAATGTAATAGCCCTTGAACTTGTAAAAGAAGCGGCATCGAAGAAGAAAAGATAAAGCAGTGCCGGATTTTAAGTTTTGAATGTTGAGTTATTGGATAAAATGAATAATTTAACGGAGAAAAGAGGTTAAGAATGAAAAAAATTGGCATTGTTTTTCCGGGTCAGGGCTCTCAGCATGTTGGAATGGGAAAAGGACTCTATGACAGGTTTGAATATGTGAGAGACTTGTTTAAAACAGCCGATGAAACGCTCGGCTTTCCTATAACAAAGCTCTGTTTTGAAGGCCCTGAAGATGAATTGCGGCAGACATACAATACGCAGCCTGCTCTGCTCTTAGTGAGCTACGCAGTATTCCGGGTATTGAAGGCGCAGACCGGTATTGAGCCTTACCTCGTTGCAGGCCATAGTCTCGGCGAGTATACAGCATTGCTTGCAGGCGGTTTTTTCAAATTTGAGGATGCCCTGATGATTACGAGAAAGAGGGGTATGTTCATGGAAGAGGCATGTCCGAAGGGCAAGGGTGGTATGGTAGCCCTTATTGGCGCTGACATGGGAAAGATAGAGCCTGTTTTGCAGGAAATTTCCCACGACGATTATGTAGCTGTGCCTGCAAACCTTAATTCCAAAGAACAGGTGGTTCTATCGGGCAACGTGGAGACCTTAAAAGAAGCTGTTGATAAGCTAAAGGGCATAGGTTATAAAAAAGCAGTATTCTTAAATGTTTCAGGACCTTTCCATAGTCCCCTTATGAGGGAGGCGGCGGACAGGTTGAAAGATGAATTGGGTAGAATTTCTGCCGGTGAAGTGGAGAGCCCCGTTGTTTGCAATGTAGACGCCTGTCCTGAGCAGGATAAACATGCAATATCGGATAAACTTTACAGACAGATGTTTTCGCCCGTATTATGGGAAAGCAGCATAAAGCGGATGGCAAAGGAAGGCGTAGAGGTATTCCTGGAAGTAGGCCCGCTGAAAGTGCTTTCAAACCTGATAAAGAGAATTGAGCCTGATATTCCCTGCTATAATGTGGAAGAGTTTGAAGAAATTGAGGCGATAAAGGAAATACTTGCATGAAAAATACGGTGACAATAATCACAGGCGGCGCACAGGGTATCGGCCGGGCAATGGCTGAATATTTAGCTGATAAAGGCGGAGATATTGCCATATTTGATATTATTGACGGAAATGAAGTGCTGAGTGCAATCAGGGAAAAAGGAAGAAAGGCCGAATTTTATCAAGTTGACGTATCAGATTTTAAAGCCGTTGAAGAGGCTGTTAATAGTGTGATAAAAAACATGGGGCAGATTAACAATCTTGTTAATAACGCCGGTATTACAATTGATAAACTGTTGTTGAGGATGAAGGAAGAAGACTGGGACAGGGTAATCACAGTGAACCTGAAAAGCGTTTTTAACTGCACAAGAGCAGTTATCAGGCATATGCTGAAAACCGGCGGTTCTATTGTAAATATCTCTTCAATTGCCGGTGTGATGGGTAATGCAGGCCAGTCAAATTATGCCGCAAGCAAGGCGGGCATTATAGGCTTTACGAAAAGCGCGGCAAGGGAATACGGAGAGAGAGGCATACGGGTAAATGCCGTTGCCCCGGGTTTTATTAACACAAAGATGACAGAGATATTGGACGATAAATATAAGGAGGAAATGCGTAAGGCAATTCCCTTAAAGAGATACGGCGAACCGGTAGAAGTAGCCCGGGCAGTATATTTCCTGCTTTCCGAATATGGGGAGTATATTACGGGAGAGGTGATTAATGTCAACGGTGGTCTGTATATGTAGTGTTTTTTAGTTCCAGCCTTTATTGGCGACCGCTGATAACTGGCAATATAGTATCAGTGTTAATAAATCGAGGAGGTGATTCTTAGATGACAGTAACAGAAAAGGTAAAAGAGATGATTGTTGAACAGCTCGGTGTAAACGAGTCCGAAGTAGTTCCTGAAGCAAAATTTATTGATGACCTTGGAGCTGATTCGCTTGACATTGTTGAACTCATCATGGCACTGGAAGATGCTTACGGGATTGAAATCCCGGATGAAGATGCAGAGAAGATGGAAACAGTAGGTGACGCAATTAAATATATAGAACAGCGTATGGCAGAAAAATAACCAAAGAGGTGAATACATTGAAAAGAAGGGTGGTTGCCACTGGTTTAGGTCTTGCAACGCCTCTCGGTATCGGTTTAGAAAATGTATGGCAGCGAATCTTAAACGGTGAATCGGGGATTGCCCCGATCACCCGTTTTGATGCTGCCCAGCATGATACAAAATTTGCCGGTGAGATCAAAGAATTCAAAGCTGAAGATTATATCTCTCCTAAAGAGATTAAAAGAATGGATCTTTTTATCCAGTATGCACTTGCGGCTTCCAAAGTAGCAATGGAGGACGCCGGCTTAGATATGGACAAAGAGGATGCTGAAAGGGCGGGAGTAGTAGTAGGCACAGGGCTCGGAGGTTTGCCGACCATTGAAAAGTACCATAGTGTACTTCTGGAACGGGGTCCCAGCAGAATCACACCTTTCTTTATACCTATGCTGATAGCGAATGAGGCGCCGGGCCACATTGCGATTCAGTACGGCATGAAAGGCCCGAATCTTTCCATTGTTACAGCATGCGCGACAGGTTCGCACTCCATTGGAGAGGCTTCCCGGATAATTCAATACGGGGATGCCGATATTATGATTGCCGGAGGAACTGAAGCGAACCTTACTCCTCTGACTGTCGGCGGTTTCAATGCAATGAAGGCCCTTTCTACACGGAATGATGCGCCGCAGAAGGCTTCCCGGCCCTTTGATAAGGACAGGAACGGTTTTGTTGTTGCCGAAGGTTCGGGAATCGTAGTTCTCGAAGAGCTCGAACATGCTTTGAAAAGAGGCGCAAAAATATACGGAGAGATAGCAGGTTACGGGTATAACGGAGATGCATATCATATCACTGCCCCATCCCCTGACGGAGAGGGGTTTATTCGTTGTATGAAAATGGCGTTGAAAGACGCCGGAATATCACCGGATGATGTGAATTACATTAATGCCCATGGAACATCGACGGAATTGAACGACTATACGGAGACGCTTGCAATAAAAGAGGTATTCAAGGAAAAAGCGTATAAGATCCCGGTAAGTTCCACCAAGTCCATGACAGGTCATCTGCTGGGAGCTGCAGGGGCGATAGAGGCAATATTTTCTCTTCTGAGTATAAGGGACAATGTCTGCCCTCCTACAATCAACTATGAAACACCTGACCCGCAGTGCGACCTTGATTATGTGCCAAACGAATCAAGGAGTCACAGGATAGATGTTGCTCTGTCAAATTCATTCGGTTTCGGGGGCACAAACTCGACCCTTGTATTCCGGAGAGTAAGTAAATGAAAATTGTCCTTGCCTCAGACCATGCCGGTTTTGAGTTGAAAGAACACTTAAAAGGCATTATTGAAAAGGAAGGCCATTCTTTTGTTGATGCCGGGACGTACACGGAGGATTCTGTAGATTACCCTGATTTCGGTTTTAAAGGAGCCGAGATCGTATCAACCGGAGAAGCAGACAAAGGTGTATTTATTTGCGGCACAGGGATTGGAATGAATGTTGTTGCGAATAAAGTTAAAGGTATACGCGCGTCTCTCGTTCAGGATATGTATACTGCCATCCAGAGTAGGAAGCACCTTGATGCTAACGTTCTTGTCCTGGGTGAGAGGGTGATCGGCAAGGGGATGGCTGAAGAAATTGTGAAGGCATGGCTTGGAACATCTTTTGAGGGCGGAAGACACGAAAAAAGAATTGAAAAGATAAGGCAGTGGGAGGAGAAACACCTGAAGTAAAAATGAAAATATTTAACGTTCCATATTCCGTATTAAATGCTTTGGACTATGGACAGGTAAGGAATTATGAAATTAGCAGAAAAAGACAAAGAGATTTACGAACTTGTAAAACAGGAGATTGAAAGGGAAGAATACAGCCTTATCCTGATCGCATCGGAAAACTATGTGGATGAGGAGATTCTTGAAGCACAGGGTTCTCCCCTTACAAACAAATACGCAGAAGGCTATCCTTCAAAGAGATACTACAGCGGATGCAAGTATCTGGACAGCATAGAGGATATAGCCATAGAAAGGGCAAAGACGCTCTTTGGCGCGGAACATGCAAATGTTCAGCCCCATTCAGGCTCAAGCGCAAATATGGCCGCTTACTTTGCCGCCCTTAAAGTAGGCGATACAATCCTCGGTATGGATATTGATCATGGTGGACACCTGACTCATGGCGCGCGCGTTAGCTTTTCCGGTAAGTTCTATCGTGCTGTGGGCTATAAGGTTTCAAGCGTGAATGAAGAGCTTGATTATGAAGAAATAAGAAAGATCGCCCTTGAAGAGAAACCGCAGATGATTGTTACAGGCGCCAGCGCCTATTCAAGGGTGCTGGATTTCAAGAAGTTCAGAGAGATTGCCGATGAAGTAGGCGCTTATCTGCTGGCGGATATTGCCCATATTGCAGGCCTTGTTGCAGCCGGATTACATCCGAGTCCCGTGGAATATGCACATTTTGTGACTACAACAACCCATAAAACTCTCCGTGGACCAAGAGGGGGGTTGATTCTCTGCAAACAGGAATTTGCAAAAAAGATTGACTCTGCTGTTTTTCCTGCTATTCAGGGCGGACCTCTTATGCATGTTATTGCCGCAAAAGCAGTGGCGTTGAAAAATGCCATGAGTGACGAATTCAGAGAGTATCAAGGGCAAATCATCAAGAATGCAAAGCATCTGGCAGCTTGCATGGAGAAATGCGGCTTCCGCATAGTTTCCGGAGGCACAGACAATCATCTGTTTCTCGTTGATCTGTCACCAAGGGGAATAACAGGGAAGCAGGCGCAGGAAGCTCTCGAGAGAAGCGGAATTATGGTTAATAAAAACCTGATTCCTTTCGATTCAAAGAGCCCCAACGTTACAAGCGGTATCAGAATAGGAACCCCGGCAACGAGTACACGCGGCATGAAAGAACATGAAATGGAGCTGATAAGTGATTTTATTGACAGAGTGCTCAGTGATCTTGAAAATGAATCACTTCATCTTGAAATAAAAGAAAATGTTAAAACATTATGCAAGAGATTTCCTTTTTATTCGCGTATGTATGAAATATGATAAATAAACGTCCTGATTGGGATTCCTATTTTATGGAGATTGCGCAGATTGTATCGAAGCGGTCTACATGCAAAAGAAGGAGTGTCGGGGCGTTAATCGTTAAAGAAAAGAGAATACTCTCTACAGGCTACAATGGAGCGCCGACAGGCTTAAAACATTGCATAGAAGCAGGTTGTCTCCGTGAAAAACTTAATATTGCCTCAGGCGAAAGACATGAGCTATGCAAGGGTCTCCACGCGGAGCAGAATGCCGTTATTCAGGCTGCCCATCATGGTGTTTCTATCAGCAGCGCCCACATCTATTCAACCCATCTGCCGTGCTCTATATGTATCAAGATGATTATTAATGCAGGGATTACAAAGGTATTTTATGCTAACGGCTACCCCGACAGCCTGTCTATGGAGATAATAGAGGAATCGGGTATAACCCTCGTGAAAGTAGATATGAAGGAAAATCCGGAATCCGGGAATCAGATTGCAGATCCCCGGAATTCAAAATCATACGGCTCAAAAACAAAAAAAACAAAATCTCACTCCGCAAAAAAATTATGAAATGTCCTTTTTGTGATTCCGTTGAAAGTAAAGTCCTTGATTCAAGGGTAAGTAAGGAGATGGATACTATCCGCAGGAGAAGGGAATGCCTTAAGTGTGGGAAGAGATTCAGCACTGCTGAAAGACTTGAAGAGGGGCTGCCGTTAGTCATAAAAAAAGACGGGAGAAGGGAAGTTTTTGATAGAATAAAGATATTAAACGGTTTAAAAAAAGCCTGTGAAAAAAGACCGATAAGCATTACAAACATAGAAAAGATTGTTTCAAGGATTGAATATCATCTGCTGGAAGGGGGCGAAAGAGAAACCAAAGGAGCAGAAATAGGGGAAATGGTTATGGAGGAGCTGAGAAAGCTTGACGAGGTAGCCTATGTTCGGTTTGCATCCGTTTACCGCCAGTTCAGGGACATTAATGAGTTTATGAGTGAACTCAAGGGCCTGCTGCTGAAAAAAGGGGAATGGATCAATGGGGAAGGGAAGAAGAGTTAACAGAATAGGGGCAGGGGAATGAAAGACGAAGATTATATGAAAATGGCAATTTCACTTGCACGGAGAGGGTTCGGTACAACATCTCCCAATCCCATGGTCGGCGCGGTTCTCGTTAAAGGTACGCGTATTGTGGGAAAGGGGTATCATAAGAAAGCCGGACTTCCCCATGCAGAGATTATGGCAATAGATGACGCAAAGGAAAATGTTTTAGGTTCAACCCTTTATGTGAACCTTGAGCCCTGTGTCCATTTCGGGAGAACACCTCCCTGTGTGGACGCGATAAAAAAGGCAGGTATAAAAAAAGTAGTGGTTTCCATGCTTGACCCGAATCCGGATATGAATGGAAAAGGCATTGAGGCGCTTAAAAAGGCTGATATAAGGGTGAAAGTCGGTCTTCTTGAAGATGAGGCAAGGAAACTCAATGAAGCTTTTGTTGTCTATATGGAAAAAAAGAGGCCTTTTTTTGTAATGAAGGCGGCAGCCAGTCTTGATGGAAAGATTGCAACGAAGACCTGTGACTCTAAATGGATATCCAATGAAGAGTCAAGAAAATACGCGAATAAACTGAGATCAACAATGGACGGCATCATGGTAGGCATTAACACGGTAATTACCGATAATCCTATTCTTGTTCCGCGGATGCTGCGTCCCAAGAGAACCCCCATCCGGATTATCCTTGATTCCAAACTGAGAATACCCCTTGCAAGCGATATGGTAAAGACATCCGAAAAGTACAAGACACTAATCTTTGCTTCAGAGGGGTCTCGTTCAGATAAGGAAGAAAAGCTTAAGTCCCTCGGGGTCGATATTATAAAAGTTCCCAGAGAAGACAACGGCAGGGTCTCAATCAAACATGTATGCGAAGAGTTGTACAAAAGGGAGATTATCAGCGTGCTCGTGGAAGGCGGAGGTGAAACACACAGCAGTCTTCTGAAAGAGGGTCTGCTGGATAAGGTGGCATTGTTTTATGCTCCTATCCTTATCGGAGGGAAAAACGCTCTCAATATTATAGGAGGACGCGGTATTGATTTTTTAAAGGATGCTTACAAAATTGATATTTCTTTTATTAAGAGATTCAAAGAAGATATATATGTAGAGGGCTATGTTCACAGGAATTATTGAAGACATTGGGTTAATATCGGATATCAGAAAGTCCGGAGGCAAGTGGGAGTTCTGTGTCAAAACGGTCCTTAGTGACAGAAGCATCCATGAAGGAGACAGTATTGCCATAGATGGTGTCTGCCTGACAGCAACAAGAATTGAAAAAGGGATGTTTTATGCGGATGCCTCGCTTGAAACGCTCAGCCTGACTACATTGAAAGACAAAAAGACAGGAAGCAGGGTAAATATTGAGAGAGCAATGGCATCAGAGGGCAGGTTCGGCGGCCATTTTGTTATGGGGCACGTGGATGGGATCGGTACAATAACAAATATCAGTAAGGCAGGCGATTCAATCAGGATAGAGATTGAAATACCGCCCGATTTATCCCGCTATATCGTGAAGAAGGGCTCCATTGCAATAAATGGAATAAGTTTGACAGTCAATGAGCAACGTGATAATATATTTACTGTTAATGTAATTCCTTTCACAATGTCTAAAACCACAATTGGCGAAAAAAAATTGAGTGATAAGGTTAACATAGAGACGGACATTATCGGAAAGTACATAGAGAGCTTTATGGACAAGTCCAGTAAAAAAGGCATAACCATGAATCTTCTTTATGAACAAGGATTTATAAAAGGGGAATAAGATATGGCAATTTCAAACATTGAAGATGTGATCCCTGATATTCGTGCAGGCAAGATGATTATTGTCGTTGACGATGAAGACCGGGAGAATGAAGGCGATTTGATGGTTGCCGCTGAAAAAGCGACTCCTGAAGCTATAACGTTTATGGCACGGTACGCCTGCGGTCTTATATGCCTTTCCTTAACGGAGGACAGGGCAAGAACATTGGACCTCCCCCTGATGGTACAGGAAAACACCTCGCGGCATAATACGGCTTTTACGGTATCAATAGAGGCAAAAGAGGGAGTAACAACGGGCATTTCCGCTTACGACAGGGCGAAGACAATACAGGTTGCCATAGATGATAATTCAACATCTGATGATCTTGTAAAACCGGGCCATATATTTCCCCTGATTGCGCTGCAGGGCGGTGTCCTTGTCCGGGTAGGCCATACAGAGGCATCTGTTGATATGGCAAAACTTGCAGGGTTAAAGCCTGCAGGCGTTATATGCGAAATAATGAAAGAAGATGGAACCATGGCGCGCTTGCCCGACCTTGAGATCTTCGCGGAACAGCACGGGTTGAAGATTTGCACTGTAGCAGACCTGATTAAATATAAGACAAGGACCGAAAAACTTGTAAGAAGGGCAACAGAAACAAGAATCCCTATGCGTCATGGCGGAGAATTTACCGTAATCGGCTATGAGAATGATATAGATAAGAAAACTCACTTAGCCCTTGTTAAGGGTGAAATCAAACCGGAAGACGTTGTTCTTGTAAGAGTGCATTCCGAATGCTTTACCGGCGACGTGCTCGGGTCCATGCGGTGTGATTGCGGAGAACAGTTGCGTGCCGCCCTCGACATGATTGAAAAAGAGGGGAAGGGCGTTGTTTTATATATGAGACAGGAAGGCCGTGGAATCGGCTTGCTGAACAAATTGAAGGCCTATAACCTGCAGGACTGCGGCCATGATACGGTTGAAGCAAATATAGCCCTTGGTTTTTCAGAAGATCTGAGGGATTACGGAATAGGCGCGCAGATTCTAAACGACCTTGGTGTCAGAAAGATGAGACTGCTCACAAACAATCCTCAAAAAATAATCGGGCTTGAAGGATACGGTCTTACAATTGTTGAGCGGGTGCCCATTGAAATACCGCCGACAAAAGACAGCATTACCTATCTTAAGACCAAGCAGAAAAAGATGGGTCACATCCTTAACAACATATAAGGAGCATATATTATGGTACGTGAAGGAAAACTTAATGCAAAGGGTTTTAAATTCGCAGTCATAGTAAGCAGGTTTAACAGCTTTATCACGGACAGGCTTCTTGAAGGCGCTCTTGACGGTTTGAAGAGGCATGGAGCAGACGATAAACAAATTGATGTTTATAAAGTCCCCGGTGCTTTTGAAATACCTCTGATTGCAAAACTTCTTGCAAAGAAGAAAGATATAGACTGTGTAATATGCCTTGGCACGGTAATAAAGGGTGCAACAGCACATTTTCATTATGTTGCCTCCGAGGTTACAAAGGGCATAGCTCAGGTCTCTCTTGAGTATGAAAAACCTGTTGTCTTTGGCATTATTACAAGTGAAAATATTGAGCAGGCAATAGAACGGGCAGGAACAAAATCAGGGAATAAAGGCTATGATGCTGCTCTGAGTGCAATAGAAATGGTTAATCTTATAAGGGAAAATACTTTGTGCGTCGAAGAAAAGCAAGAGAGTTAGCATTAAAAATGCTTTATCAGTTGGAAACAAATAACGAAGGCGCTGAGCTTGCCCTTGATAGATACTGCGAAACCTTTCCCTATCAAAAAGATGTTACGGATTATGCAATGCTGCTCCTGTCGGGAATTAAAAAAGAAAAAGAGATGATAGACGGGTTTATTACATCTGCCAGTGAACACTGGAAAATGGACAGAATAGCCTTTGTTGATAAAAATGTTATGAGAATCGGCGTGTATGAGATGCTCTTTTCCCGGGATGTGCCGCCAAAGGTAGCAATTGATGAGGCAATTGAAATGGGAAAAAAGTATGGAAACGGAGATTCCGGTGATTTTATCAACGGAGTGCTTGACAGGATATTGAAAGATTACTATGGGCAGAAGAAGGCGAAATAGTGAAACCCGACTTGCAGCGCCCGTTTCCGGAAAAGTTCTCTTAAAGTAATCTGCCATATATCAAAGCATATAATGCCAAGGGGTGCAGGATTAACTTGCACCCCTTGTTTTTTGATGGTATACAAAAGCCATGCCTCACTTAATCGTTGACGGATATAATTACATAAACAGAATAAGAACCTCTCCAGTTAGCGGAGGATCGAGCCTTGATATGCTGAGGATGTCTTTGCTTGAGAGATTCGCCCAGTATAAGAGGCTGAAAGGTTTTAAATTAACTGTAGTTTTTGACGCGTATAACAGTTATTCTCCGGGCAGGCAAAAAGAGAATTATAAAGGTGTTGATGTGGTGTATTCAGGAGAGAAAGAAACTGCCGATGATGTTATTATCGGGTGGATAAGGGAGAAAAAGGCCGGTATGGTCGCAGTGAGCTCGGACCGCGCGATTATTGATGAGGCAAAAAAACATGGCGTTGCTTTTCTCACGCCGCCGGGGATGGAAGCTCTGATGGCTGTAGACAGCTCCGGGAAAGATGCTGAATCGGATGAAACTGACCGGCAATTCCTGAATAAAAGAGGCAATCCGAGGAAGCTTCCAAAAAAATTGAGAAAATCTACAAAAACAATCAGTAAAATCTAAATACACCCCCTTCACATCGGTGAACAAATAGTTAAACATTGCCTTTAAAAATATTTTGTGGTAACACGTTATGTATATATATATTTAGAACACAAGAGATGAAACTTTTGCAGAAAAGTATTTTGCTTTGCGTAATATGCCTTTTTCTTTTAACCGGTTGCCTGCCGAATAAGAAGCTCACTGTTGCGGCGACGGCGACATTGCTGGAAGGGGTGGCAAAATCTGCCTTTCAACAATCCGACCTGAAGCTGGTCCGTGAAGGTATCCCGGCCTATCTGATGCTGATGGACGGCATGATAGAATCGGTGCCGGATAATGAACAATTGCTCATAAATGCCGCTCAGACCTATTCTTCTTTTGCCTCGGCCTTTATGGAAGAGGCCGATCCTGAGTACGCAAAGCTGTTATACAGGAAGGCAAGGCATTATTCTCTGCGATCCCTTGAAATAAGGGGGTTCAAGGACCCTGCCCGGGAACTTTTTGATGATTTCAAGGAAACTGTAAATAACTGCGGCAAGAAGGATGTCCCCTATTTGTTTTGGGCAGCATCCTCCTGGGGAAACTGGATCAAGATGAACCTGGATTCGATGGAGGCGCTTGCTGAACTTCCAAGGGTTGAACTGATGATGAAAAAAGTAATGGAACTCGACGAAGGTTTTTACTATGGCGGGCCTCACATATTTATGGGGATATGGTTTGCCTCCTGGCCCAAAAACGCAGGGGGAGATCTGAAAAAGGCTCAAAAACATTTTCAGCGGGCTTTAGAGATGGGGCAGGGTAAATTTTTAATGACATATATCTATTACGCGAACTTTTACGCACGGCAAACCCTCGACAAAGACCTTTTCCTTTCAACCCTTCAAAAGGTACTGGATGCTCCTGTTGATATATTACCGGAGGCAACACTCCTTAACGCGGTTGCCAGAAAAAAGGCAGTGGATCTGTTGAATCATAAAGAGGAAATTTTCGAATAGGAGCGGATATGAACATTTGCAGCAGAATCAAATTAATTGGACTCTTGTTGCTGGCATGTATTCTTTTTGTCGGTCCGGCGCAGGGAGCTGAAAAAGAGGTTGTCATCAAGCTGGCCACATTGGCCCCGGAGGGAAATTCCTGGGTCAAGATGCTCAATGCCTTAAATGCCGAAGTAATGAAAAAGACGGACAACGTGGTTCGGCTTAAGATTTATGCAGGCGGAGTGCTGGGAGATGAGAATGATATGCTTCGAAAGATGAAAATCGGCCAAATTCAGGCAGCAGCTCTGACTTCAACAAGTCTCTCAGAGATATTCAAAGAGATCAATGTCCTGCAAATTCCTTTTCTCTTTCAAAATTACGATGAAGTCGACTTTATTTTGAATAAAATGGATACCTATCTCAAAAAGGGATTTGAAGATAATGGATACATACTCCTGGGCTTTTCCGAGGTAGGTTTTGTCTATCTTATGTCCTCCACTATAGCCATCTCCGGCGTATCGGATATCAAAAAGGGAAAGGTCTGGATCCAGGAGGAGTCTCGCATGGCAAAGGCAGTCTTTGATGCAGCCAAAGTAACGGCTATTCCCCTTTCTATTCCTGATGTTCTGGTGGGTCTCCAGACAGGCCTGGTGGATGTTGTTTATATTCCTCCCACCGGGGCCATTTCGCTCCAGTGGTTTACTAAAGTAAAATACCTGACGAATGTCCCCCTTGCCTATATTGCAGGCGCTATCGTCATAAGCAAAAACGTATTTAACCGCTTATTGCCTGCCCATCAGACAGTTCTCCTTGAAAGCTCCCGGCGTCATCTCAGCCAATTGAAGACAATAGCCAGAAATGAAAATCAGGAGGCAACCAGGGTAATGATGAAACAGGGGGTAAAGGTTATAACCCCTTCAAAAGACCAGATTGATGAACTCAGAAAACTGTCTAATGATGCAATGGGCCGTATCAGCGGAAAAGCTTTTTCACGGACAACCGTAGATGATGTAAATTCTCAGTTGACAAATTACCGGAAGGGAGCGAAATGATGGATCGATGGGAACGGATCGATGAAGTTATCGGTCGGATGGAGCAAGCTCTCCTGGTAACCCTGTTAAGCGCCCTGATTCTTGTCGCCTTTTCGCAGATTATACTTCGAAACTTTTTTTCCACAGGTATTGCCTGGGGAGATGCCCTTGTCCGGTGCCTTGTTTTATGGACAGGATTTATTGGCGCTACCATTGCGGCACGGGAAGGCAAACATATATGCATCGATGTGTTTTCTCAATGGTTATCGCCGAAGGGAAAGAAGTTTGCGGCAATTATAATCGATGCTTTTTCGTTTTTGATTTGCTGCTTCCTTACCTATGCAGCACTGAAATTCATTCATAACGAGTTTCAGATGAAGGGCATAGCCTTTCTGGGCATTCCTTCCTGGGTCTCGGAAATTATTCTTCCTCTTACCTTCAGCCTCATGGCTTTCAGATATTTCTTTTATTTCCTTAAGGGTGTCCTCATGGTCAACCAAAGGGAAAGAGAGAAATGACCCTCTTTTTAGTTATATTTGCGCTTTTTCTTTTGATGCTCCTTGGCGCTCCCCTTTTTATCGTTATTTCCGGACTGACCCTTTGTTTGCTCTTTTCCGGCCAGATTGACTCCTCAGCCATGATCATAGAAATGCATCGAATGGCGACAACCCCGATACTTGTCGCGATCCCACTCTTTACTTTTGCCGGGTATCTTCTTTCCGAGAGCGGCGCGCCAAAAAGATTAATCAGGCTTTCCAACGCAATATTAGGTTGGTTGCCGGGCGGGGTATCGATGATAGCGCTTCTCACCTGCGCCGTCTTTACGGCTCTTACAGGCGCTACAGGCCTCACTATCATAGCTATGGGAGGCATTCTCTTCCCGGCCATGTTAAAAGGAAAGTACCCGGAATCATTCTCTCTCGGACTCTTAACTACATCAGGGACGCTGGGTCTTCTCTTCCCCCCGAGCCTTCCTCTGATCATTTATGCCATTGTGGCAAAAGTACGGATTGATGAACTTTTTCTGGGAGGCATTTTGCCGGGAATACTTCTGATCCTTCTCCTTGCCCTGTTCTGTTTCAACAAGGCAATCGCAGTCAAAGTCCCTCGCACCGGTTTCAATGTGCCCGAAGTTTTCAGGGCAGTGAAGGATTCAATCTGGGAACTCCCCCTCCCTGTTGTGGTCCTGGGGGGAATCTATGGCGGATACTTTGTAGTAAGTGAAGCAGCCGCCATTACCGCGGCTTATGTGCTTGTAGTAGAGGTGTTCATATACAGGGATATCAAGTGGAGAGAACTGCCGAAGCTTATGAAAGAAAGCATGGTGCTGGTAGGAGGGATTCTGATCATCCTGGGAGCAGCTCTTGGTCTGACGAATTATTTAATCGATGCGGAACTACCTATGAGAACATTGGATTTTCTAAGAGCCCATATTGCGAGCCCATTCCTTTTTCTTATTATGCTGAATTTCTTCCTTTTGGCGGTGGGGTGCATTATGGGAATGTTTCCCGCCCTGACTGTTGTGGTTCCTCTCATTACTCCCGTTGCCCAGGCCTACGGGATTCACCCTGTCCACCTGGGGATCATCTTCCTTGCTAATTTGGAGATCGGGGCATCCATACCCCCCCTGGGGATCAATCTCTTCATATCCAGCATCCGTTTCAACAAACCGATATTAAGCCTTTACTTCGCTTCCCTTCCCTTCATCGGTATCCTCCTCATCGGCCTTGCCATCATCACCTATCTTCCCTGGTTGAGCCTTGCCTTTTTAAAGTAAAACCGACTAATTCCAATTCTAAATTAAGGCGCTATCAGTGTTGGCTTCGTCATCTGCTCCTCCGACTATTATGGTTTTGTCAAAAGTTTCTTGCCTCTTGCTCTTATTCTTGAGCAGTTTGTCTTTGTTCACTTTGTCGGTCAATGGCATTTCGGGAATATCCATCTTTGGCGGTCTGCTGCGCCTTGCGATCTTCCGACGTACGTTCAGTACGTCTACAGCCTGCAAAGCTTACAGCCCATCCAAACCTGAACATTCCCGAAATGCTATCGCCCACTCAAGCCGGATTTGCATCTGTCTTTATTTACTGATGCCAGTCCGGCGGGATCTTTTCCCATACTTCCTTCTCCCTCCCCTGTTTTCTCCTTGTAAATACCTGTTTATACTCATTCTAAGTACCAATATTTCATGAAACTTTTGACAACAACACTATTGCCGTTCGCCTACGCCTGTCCTCCCGCAGAGGAGGGTCGCCTCTTCCTTGCCGCCTTGATTGCCCCGCAAGTTACAGCGGGGTAGATTGCATCCTTGATTTAGAATTGGAATAAGGATGGTCAGCAATTAAAAGGCATATTGTCACGAGAAAATGCCTCCTCAAAATCAAAAAAGTCTATTGTGTTGTTTATAATGCCAAGTCATATCTGCTACAGATTTGTTGCAAATATGTACAATGCTGTATTATTAATGAATATGGTATTCGAGTGGGATAAGAAGAAGAGCAGACCAATCTTAAGAAACACGGGATTGACTTTGAAACTGCCCGGAAAATCTGGCTTGATGAAAACAGGATCAAGATTGAAGCACCCTATCCGATAGAAAAAGATGGATTGTGATCAGCGCCATAGAAAACAAGGTATGGACTGCCATATTTACCGTCAGGGATGATGCTATTCCATATTATCTCAGTACGCCGATCAAGAACCAGGGAGAAGAAAGTTTATGACAAAAAAACGCTTAGCTGAAACAACAGACGAGTTTGACAAGAGGTTCGATGCAGGAGAGGATATTGCAGACATTATCGATTTATCGAAGGCTAAAATAACTCGATCCAACAGAAAAATACGCATAACGCTTGATATTGCAGAATCTCTTGTAAAGGATATCGACGCAATTCGTGAAAAAATAGGCGTTGATAGAGGTGCCCTTATTAAAGTATGGCTTCATGAAAAAGTCATAAAAGAGAAATTATCTTCCAACGGATAAATAAATTGAAGCTCACACTGCGTAGTTTTGCCTGAGGCACAAACAACTTCCTCCTGAAGTGCGTACTGCGTGGTAATTGCCTGAAGCACAGAGAGCTTCCTGAAAGACACGCTGTATTGCTCTTTTCCATTTATCAATAGTTCAACTGGCAATTGTGGACAAAATACCACAAAAACCAAGTACACCTTTTATTGATATTATCGACTAAAATAGACTTTCATACAAATGAGTTATTCTAATTATCCTATGATATTAATGAATTTTAGTTTGCTTTTCACATAATCCGGGAATATCATATCAAAAAGCTGAGAAAACGATAATCATATATTATATGCAGGAGACGACGAGGATGAATGAAAGCTCTTTAGCAGCTAAGATGAAGAAGGTTGTGAGGGGTGGCAAGACATATTGGGTTGGAGATCATGAAAGCTTAGGTTTGGTATTGTATGGTGCCGACTTTCAGTCTAGCGGTGATGCCCAAGTTATAGACTTATTCATTGCGAAAGAGATAAGGATAGGGCCCTTTGCTGAGGAAGTAATAAATTTGATTGTCCCGCCTGTGGCACCTGTAGATGACAACCACGACGTTTTCATACTGTATGAAGCAAGGGAAGAAATAGCAAACATGCTACACCGGTCCGTCATTAACAACATGTCTGGAGTTAAGAAGGATAGCAGAACTTACTGGGTGGGACAGCATCAATACATGGGTTTAATTCTATATGACCCAGGGTCGCAACTCAATCTTGGCAGATACCAGGTACGGCTATTTTTAAAAAAAGGGGGACGAATGGAATGTCGTTCCTTGGAGTCTGTGAAGAAATATATGTTAAGTAGGCCTTCTGTGAGCGACAGAGAGGACTTCGTACAATTCTATTGTAGCCTCCGAAACCGTGTGAGGTTTACACACTGTTGGAACTGCAAGAAGGACCTGAATTCCGTTGATTTTTCAATATGTAGTAAGTGTGGTTGGATTCGTTGTTCTTGTAGCGCCTGCGGTTGTCAATACGGCGGTGTTTTCTTGGAAAGTTAAAAATGATTATCATAGTAGAAAAGAAGCTTCTCCTAACCATCGGGCCAGCCATAAAAGCGACCTCTCTGATTTTAGAAGTT